>Ga0307375_10001453_pt1 | contig 25830 bp, 21 predicted proteins | sample TR1MG_FD_202531 | JGI IMG/M metagenome (GOLD analysis project Ga0307375, IMG submission 202531) | Soil microbial communities from Risofladan, Vaasa, Finland - TR-1 | ecosystem: Environmental > Terrestrial > Soil > Coastal area > Acid sulfate soil | place: Finland: Risofladan, Vaasa | collected...
GCGTTAATTAAAAGTTAATCAATTGTAAGGAGTACGTATTCCGGTCAAAACAGCCACCGCAAATTACTCGAAAGCAGCCACTGGCAATTATCAAAATCTAAGTTAGTTGACAGGCAGCAATCGACACATTGCAGACATAGATTTGAGAACAAATCTGTAAGCACGACTGTCGCCTACCGACCCATAACGGTCATAGCGCTGTACGATTTCATTGCCCGAAAGGAGTCATTCGCGACACGCAACTATTTCATCGAATCGGCGCCACTTGAAAATTATTACCGATGCGATCCAAGTTAATATGAAAAATCCGACTATGAAGTAACCTAGCGTACCCATGTTGTTTTTCAGATCACCAATGCTGATCCAGAACCCGCCTTTCAATTGCAGCTTGTCGGCAAGCAATCCCAGCGCTTCAATTCCACCAACAGCGAATGCAATAATCACAGAAACAAACGTAATAGTCATGTTGTAGTAGATCTTCCTGATAGGTTTCATGTATGCCCACCCATAAGCACCCAACATCAGAATGCTGTCAGTCGTATCGACGAGCGACATGCCGGCAGTGAAAAGAACAGGAAAAACGAGGAGCGACCAGGAAGACAATCCGTGCGACGCTTCGGCTGCCGAAATGCCGAGGAGACCAATTTCTGTTGCAGTGTCAAAACCCAGACCGAACAGGATGCCGAGTGGATACATATGCCAGCTTTTTGTGATCATCTTGAACATGGGGCGAAAAAGACGAGCAAGTAGTCCGCGATTGCCGAGCAAGAGATCGAAATCTTCTTCGATATAGTGCTCGCCCCGTCGAACGCGTTGGAATGCGTGATACACAGAACGCAGGACGACCAGATTCATGATTGCGATGATAAACAAGAAGAGTGAGGACGCCAATGTGCTGATAATCCCGCCAGCATGCCTGATACCGTCCATCTGATTTTCCTGCAATATCTGTACTGTTGCGCCGATCACGGCAGAGGCGAAAACCACTATCGTTGAATGTCCCAATGAAAACATGAGGCCGACGGCAACCGGCCTTTTGCCTTCTTGCATCAGCTTGCGCGTGACATTGTCGATGGCGGCGATATGATCCGCATCCACCGCATGCCGCAATCCGAAACTATAAGCCAGCACGGCGGTGCCCATGAGTAACGGGTAATGATGAAAGGCAGCGAACGCCCACGCCCATGCGGCCAGATTGAACGCGATCAGGATGCCGTACATGATGATCACTTTTCCTCGAACATCACTCGATTTCTTGTTAAACAGTATTTGGATTATGTGTTGCATTGTCTATTCCTGTAAATTAATGTCAAAAACTGTCGTGCTATTCGGCTTTCTTGCTCACTCCGGCAGAATCAAACGAGGCCATCTCATTCAGAAAATTCACTGCGGCCAACAGAAGTGGGTAGGCCATGGCAGCGCCGGTGCCTTCCCCCAGACGCATATCCAGATGCAGCAACGGCTCTGCATCGAGGTGCTGCAACAAGCGCGCGTGACCGGATTCGTCTGACTGGTGGGAGAAAACGCAATAGTCGAGCACGGCAGGGTCCATTTTTGCGGCCACCAGCAAAGCTGCGGTGACGATGAAACCATCTATAAGCACTATTGCACCGGACTCAGCCGCTTGTAGCATGCCGCCTACCATCATGGCGATCTCGAAACCGCCAAACGTTGCAAGCGCAGCCATAGGATCATTTCCCAGTGCGTGTTTTGCAATGGCTTGCTCCAGGATCTCACGTTTTTTGGCCAACCCGGCATCATCCAGACCTGTGCCGCGCCCGATGCAAGCTTCAAGTGGAAATCGACCTAGAACGCACATTAACGCCGCTGCCGAGGAAGTGTTGCCTATGCCCATTTCACCGAATGCGACTACATTGCTGCCGTTATTGATTTCCTGCTGTACCAGCGCAGCGCCTTTTGCGATCGACGCATTGCATTGCGCCACAGTCATGGCCGGCTCATGCAGGAAATTGCGAGTGCCGTTGGCTATTTTTGCATGCACCAATGCGGGATGCGCGGCAAGATCGGCATTCACGCCCGCGTCAATCACGCGCAACAAAATGCCGTTCTGGCGTGCCAGTACATTGATGGCTGCACCTCCTGCCAGAAAATTTAGCACCATTTGCCCTGTCACCGCTTGTGGATAAGGGCTAACGCCTGATTCGACAATGCCATGGTCGCCGGCAAAAACCAGCATTACCGGCTCCCTTAAGCGAGGCGTCAAGGTGTTCTGAATTTTCCCGATTCGTTTTGCCAGCGTTTCAAGTTTCCCCAGCGCTCCCAAAGGTTTGGTCTTGTTGTCGATTTTGTGCTGAAGTTGACTCGACAATGCCTGAGATACGGGTCGTATGGTAAATTGTTTCATTTCGGTTATTTCCTCTGTATTGTAATTGTTGCGCCAAGTGTTCTCGTAAACCATATCTTGCAGCTTCTGCCGCGTAGCCCAGCCCTCAAGCTCAAGCATGGGCTTAGGATAAAAGGCTTCCACATGGCCCAGGCAAAGAATCGCAATTGGTTTGGCGCCTGTTGGCATGTGTAGCAAACGGCCAAGCTGGACGGGATCGAACAGCGACACCCAGCCCATGCCTATACCTTCGGCACGTGCGGCGAGCCACATGTTTTGAATCGCGCATGCGACCGAGGCCAGATCCATTTCCGGCAGGGTCCGGCGTCCGAAAATATGCTCCTCGCGCCGGTCCATCAAGGCCACCACCAGCAGTTCGCCGCATTCCCGCACTCCTTCAACTTTCAACCGCATGAATTCATCTTCGCGCTTATGCAAGGCATGCGCGGTGTTAATTCGTTCTTCCTCGATCAAGCTATGGATGCCAATGCGCAGATTTGGATCGGTTATGCGGATGAATCGCCAGGGTTGCATGAACCCGACGCTCGGCGCGAAATGCGCCGCGTTGAGCAGGCGATCCAACAGTTCCGGCGCAATGGGATGCGGCAAAAAATGGCGGATATCGCGCCGCTCGGCGATAACTTTATACACTGCAGCAATATCTTCGTTGCTGAATCGGCTCATGGCAGAAAAAGTTGCGCGGCGGCAACGAAATTCGACGGAAAATAACAGTGGAGATAACTGGCCGTTAATCGCTCCAAGCAGAAAACCGCTTCTCCTGCTGTCGTGTTATACAAACGTTTGCCAAATGCGACCGGGGCAAGTTGAGTTTCAATTAGGGAATGGTGAAACGTATGGCTGCGCAACACGCCGCCAGGCATGGGCGCGGATTGATAGCCCAGACCTTTCAGGCGATCTTGCATGAAGGCGTGGCCGTGCAAAATACCTGCCATTTGACCGCGATTTCCGGCTTTGTCAGTGATCGATTCGAGCAAATAGAGCATTCCCCCACATTCAGCGTAAATCGGCTTGCCCAAGTTGAAGTGTGTTTGCAGCGCGACCTTCATCGCCCGGTTATCCTGAAGCGCTTGTAAATGAAGCTCCGGATAACCACCGGGGAGATAAATACTGTCCACATCGGGCAATATGGCATCCGCAAGTGGCGAAAAGAAAATCAGCGTCGCGCCCATTTCCCGTAGTACATCCAGGTTGCCTGCATAAATGAATGAAAATGCAGTGTCCCGGGCAATGCCGATGCGAACTCCCGACAGCAAATGCGGCGGCAGTTCGCGTGCGGGAAGAATAAATTCAATTGGTTCAGGCAATTCAACCAGAGCAGTCGACGCAATCGACAAAGCGGCTGCCGACAGGCGCGATTCGAGATCGCTGATTTCTTCCGCCTGAACCAGCCCCAGATGCCGATCCGGCAGGACAAATTGCCTATCGCGCGGCAGCCCGCCGAAATAGCGTATGTCTGAAGGGATACCCGCCATGATCATTTCGGCATGACGGGCGCTGGCAACACTATTGGCTAATATCCCTGCGAACTGCAGCCCCGGACGAAATCCGGCCAGCCCATAGGCGATTGCTCCGAGCGTTTGCGCAACGCCTGTTGCATCAATCACGGCCAGTACCGGGATACCCAGTTTTTCGGCGAGATCAGCGCTGCAAGGGACGCCGTCGAACAAACCCATGACACCTTCAACCAGAATCAGATCGGCTTCCTGCGCGGCTTCATAAACCAGGCGTCGACATTCAGTTTCGCCCGCGAGCCAGAGATCGAGCTGGTATACCGGTTGGCCGCAGGCGCGCTGGAGTATCATGGGGTCGAGAAAATCCGGTCCAGTTTTGAATACCCTGACTTTGCGACCCTGATTGGCATGATAACGGGCAAGTGCTGCAGTCACGGTGGTTTTGCCGTGATTGGAGCCGGGTGCGCTGATGAATAGCGCCGGACAGTCGCGCGATTTCAAATTAAAATTCCACCCCTTTTTGCGCCTTGATGCCCTGTTCCTGATAGGGATGCTTGACAGGACGAATGTCGCTGACGAGATCAGCCAGATCAATCAACTCCTGCGGCGCATGTCGGCCGGTGACCACGATATGCAGCATTTTTCGACGGTTTCTGAATGCCACCAGCACCTCGGCCAAATCCAGGTACTGATATTTGAGCACGATATTCATCTCATCCAGTATGACCATGTCGTAGTCAGGATCATTGATCATCCTGACTGCTTCCGCCCAGCCCTTGGCTGCGGTTGCCATGTCGGCCACACGGTCCTGAGTATTCCAGGTGTATCCGGCGCCGACCACGTGAAAATCACAGTTGGGGTTGCTGCCGAGCACATTGCGCTCCGCGCTGTGCAATGCTCCCTTGATGAACTGCACCACGCCCAGCTTCATATCATGGCCGAGTATCCGCAATCCCATGCCGAATGCAGCGGTGGATTTCCCTTTGCCTGTGCCGGTATACACGATCAACAAACCCTTTTCATTTTTCGCGGCGGCCTTCTTTTTCTCGAAGCCTTCCTTATGGCGCTGGGTCATGCGCTTATGTGCGTCCGAGTCAGTTTTCATTACCATTATCTCCAAAGAGTCCCAGTCAACTCGGATAAAAGCGTAGCCACATTATTACGGCTGGGATGGTAGCCAATAAAAATCACTTCCGATTCTGATGACGATTTATTTACAGCACCAGTGCTGATCGCCACGCGCGTGCGTACACCCTGCACCAGAAAATCTTGTCCGGGATCAGTGGTGCGAACAAACCCTTTGATGCGCAATATCGGTTCCGCCTTGGCGGCGTCTATCAGGGCGGCTTTCAATATTTCCGGCTGTTGCGGTTCCTGGCTGCGCAGCACGAACGAAAGCCAACCGGGGTCCTGTTCATGAAAATGTTTGTGGGTAGCAATGCCATGGCTATGTCTGCCCAAGCCGGAATGAAAATGGCCATTCATACGAGACTGATCGAGAAGCAGCGTGGCCTCGGTCCCGGACATGGCGACTGGTGTGAAGTGGTGCTTGTTTGCTGCAAGCGTAGCCTGGTGCAGTCGCAGGCCAAGAGCAAGCCGAATTTCAAGCCTTGCATGATAGGCGAGTTCGATAAAGCGCACGTTAGGCGCACGTTTTCGCACGCGGGCTTCGGCCAAAAGCAGTGCATCTTCATCTAACCCATCAATTTTATTCAACACCACCACATCGGCAAATTCGAGTTGCTGTTCGAACAAGGTCGCAACCGAATCAGCCCTTGGGTGACTCGCTTGATCATGCTCGAATTGATCGGACAACAACAAGGGCGTATCGACCACGACCAGTGTCGCATCCAAAATAAATTCTCCGGCTAGTTCAGGCGACTGCAATCTTTCCATGATGGCCGTGGGCAAGGCCAGGCCAGAAGTTTCGATCAGCACATGATCGATTTGTGCGCGGCGCTCCGCGAGCGCTTTCATGGCAGGGATGAAGCGCTGGTCGTCGCCGTAGGCAATGAGTCCATCTGGGAAATCGTGAATCGTGATCGGTTCATGACTATCGAAGCTGTCACGAATCAACGCGCCGTCGATCGATACTTCTCCGAACTCGTTAATCAACAGCGCGAGACGCCGAGCTTGCCGACTTTGAATCAAACTGCGAAGCAAGGTCGTTTTACCGGAACCGAGAAACCCGGTCATGATAGTGACTGGAATCATGACCGGATATCCAATAATAGCAATTGCTGCAACACGGCATCGAAAGACGAGGTGGTAATCGGATAGTCTAGTTTCGGGCGTCTGACTACCAGCAAGGTGATGCCGAGGTCCTGCGCCGCAGACGCTTTGGCTTGATAACCACCGGCGTCACCGGAATCCTTGGTCACCACGCAGTCGATTTGCCAATCACGCCACAAGGCAGCATTAAAACCATGAGAGAACGGCCCCTGCATGGCACAAATATGACTGCGCGGTATACCGAGATCAATCGCGCGCTGAATGAATTCAGGTTCCGGCATCATGCGTACAAACCATTCTTTTTCAGCGGCATTCGGAGCCTTGAGAAAGGCGGCCAGATCCTTCGATCCTGTTGCCAGAAAAATCCGCTTGCCAAGGGCGATGGCGCGACCGGCCGCCTGCTCGATGGATTCACACATTTCACCGGCATCCGCTGCATGGGCGCTTGGACGTTCATAGCGCAGATAAGGAATATTCAGTGTGCGCGACAGGCCGATCAACTGTTCCGAAATCAAATTGGCATAAGGGTGCGTCGCATCAACCAACACCCTGGCCTTGGCCTTGGTGAGCGCCTGCCTGCGTGCTTCCACACCTTGCCGCCCCGCCCATACCGAGACGCCGGGGCAGTTCCTGATTGCAAGATCGCCCCCGTATTCCGTTGCAGTGGAGATAACGACCGGATAGCCATTATTCGCCAGTTCGCTTGCAAGCAGATTACCGTCGCTGGTGCCGGAAAAAACCCAGAGCGCATGTTCGGGCAACTCATTTTTTGCAGGTTGTTCGAGAGGTTCTGCCCAATCGTTGTAGCCGCGCGGCGTAAAAATATAACCGCGCTTTCTCTGGGTAAAGCGATTGCCAATCACGATGGTAGTGAGCATGTCGAACTGCATCGTCAGCAATTCTTCGAGGTGATGGATACTGACCTCCTGCCCCGGTCGATAAGCATTTTTCACCACGCCGCACAGCGTCTGTGGCGACTTGGATTCAAGCATGATGTTCAGAATTCGGTACACGCCAAGCTGGCGATTCGCGCTCTGCACATTGTACAAAACGCAGGCGAGGTCTGCTTCTGCTATGTGCCGTCCGCGCTGCTCGATCCATTCCCATGGGCACAGCAGATCGGACAGGCTAAGGGTGGCGAAGTCGTGCGACAAAGGAGAACCCAGCAGGGATGCGCAGGCATTGGCAGAGGTAATGCCGGGTATCACGTTCACCTCATACTCATCGTCTTCCTGCATCTCTTCGAAAGCCAGCGCCGCCATGGCATAAATACCGATGTCGCCACTGGAAATTAGCGCGACTCTGGCACCGCCCCGTGCTTTTTCTATCGCCAGCAAGGCACGCTCGCGTTCCTGGGTAAGCGGCGGTATGTGAATTTCCTTGCCAGCCAGCCAGGGCTGGATCCAACGCAAATACAAATCGTAGGCCACGATCACCTCACTGTCCCGCAATGCCGCTTCGGCACGGGGAACAATCAAATCGGCAAATCCCGGCCCGACAGAAACCAAATTAAGTACACCTTTCATATTTACAGCCAACCTTTATCTTCTACTACTGCCACGGCTACACCATCCAAAGCCATTTTGGGAACGATCAATTTCCCGCGCGCACAGGCAATCAAAGCGCACGGTTCACATACCCCATCCAGACCCACATTTTTTTGCACCCAGTCCGAAGGCTTGGTCACCCATGGCCGCGCAGCCACGGTTTCCCGCGCCAATACCCGCAAAGGCAAGCTGTGCCGTTCGCAGAATTCGATCAAGCCGGGCTCGTTCGCTTTCAGGTCTATCGTGGCCACTTCGCGTATTTCGCTGAAACACCGTTCGCCCAGCGCTCGGCATACGGCTGCCTTTATGCGCTCGATTGACACATCTTTTCGGCAGCCGATGCCAACCACCAGCGGCTTGATGGCATCGGTTGCGGTGGTGATCACCGGCACAGCACCGATGGCGTTGGCCACGCAATAGGCCAGCCGGTTTGCACCGCCTTCATGACCGGCCAACAGCGAAACGGCGAAACGGCCCGCTTCGTCCAGCACCACCATGGCCGGATCGCTATGTTTGTCTTTCACCAGGCCATCCAGGAAACGCACGGCTATGCCGCTTGCAGCGATCATTATCCATTGCGTATGCGAACTGTATGCTGCTGCAAATTGAGTTTTTTGCGGCATGACTGAATTGAGCCAGGGACGATGCAGTTCACCACCGAGTCTGACTTGCAAGGCCGTGGCCAGTGCCTCGCTTTCGGGGCGAATTAACCAAATGCCAAGTGATTCGCTCACGTTGTCGCCTTCTGCTTCTTTTTCTTCACCACGCGGAAAATGTGCGTGAAGTCCTTGGAATACAGGCTGGATTCTGTCTGCACATCCCGCCCCAGCGCCGCGCCAACCAACAGCATGGTGGTGAGGTTCCAATCCTTGCGCTTAGTTTCCTTGAGCACGCTTCCCAGCGTCCCTTGATAGGCGCGCTGCTCCGGCCAACTTGCCCGATATACCAGCGCCACCGGCGTATCTGCCGGATAATGCAGGCGCAGGTCGGTGACGATTTTTTTCAGGTGCGGGCCGGACAGAAAGATGCACATGGTGGAACGGTGCGCTGCCAGCCGCGCAATGGCTTCTGATTCTGGCACTGCCGAGGCACGGCCGGAAACACGGGTCAGGATGATGGTTTGCGATACTTCCGGCCTGGTCAGTTCAGCCTTGATCGCAGCAGCTGCAGCGGTAAATGATGACACCCCCGGCACTACCTCGTATTCGATGCCCAGGGCATCGAGCCGCCGCATTTGCTCTGCCGTTGCGCCATAAATTGCCGGGTCACCGGAATGCAGGCGGGCCACGTCGCAGTCTGTTGCCTGTGCCCGCACGTAGCAGGCTTGCTGCTGTTCCAGATCAAGTTTGGCGGTATCAATCAATTCCGCATCAGGCCGGCAATGTTGCAGCATATCTGTCGGCACCAGCGAACCCGCGTACAAAACCATGCTTGCACGCCCAAGCAGATTGGCGCCGCGTAATGTAATCAGATCGGAGGCACCGGGACCAGCGCCAATAAAATAAACTTTCATGTATGTCGTTTCTCTCTTGGTGTTTTGCGTATCAGCAGGGTGGCGAGATAACCCATCGCCTCGGTTGCACACAAACTGTTCACCCCGGTTGCCAGCATTTCACCCGGCAAACCGATGCGGCGGGCAAAAGCGCAGTGTTCGGCAATGCCCATGTCGCGCAGCAGTTCGAGTACCCAAGACAGACGCGCGCCTATCTTCATCAGCACCACGATGTCATGGCATTCGATATCACGCTTGAGCGCATCAGCATCCTCCGGACAAGGCAGAATCAGAGTGCGTTCCTTGCCTTCTCCGAGCGGCCAGCCCATTGCCGCAGCGGCTGCAGCGTAGCTGGTGATGCCGGGAAACGTACGCTGCGGCAATCCGGGCAAAAGATCGCGCAGTGCGGCCAATATATAGCCGTAGGTGGAGTATGTCAGCGTATCGCCGATGGTTAGATAAGCCACATTGCGTCCGGCGCGCAATTCTACCGCGATGGTTTCGGCCAGCTCTGCGTAGTGCTCGCGCAGCACCGTGCGGTCCGGGTCCATGTTGAATTCGATTTCCCGTAACCGCTGCGGCGGAATTTCGATACCTTCCAGGCATTGCAGGGCAACCGAGGTTTCCGCGCTACGCGCGCGCGGTGCAAACACGAAATCAGCCTGCTGCAATGCTTCAAGCGCCGCCAGCGGGATGTAGCCCGCTGGCCCTGGCCCGACACCGATACCCCAGAACGTGCCCAATCTACTCTTATTTGGTTTACTCATATCTGGCCCGTTCATGGTGTTCCCAAGGTATTGCCACTCAAATCAAACAAGCGCACTTCGACCCGCTTGGCCGCAGGCACGCGGTCACCTATCCGCCCGGCGATGCGCCGCTCAATTTCCACCCACAGTGCTTGTGCGCCGCGCTCACCCTTTAATCGTTCCATTGCCGCTTCCACTGTATTTGCACTTTCTATCTCTTGCACCACGCGGGGTTCGAATCCAAGTTCCGCCGCCACCCGTGCTACGCATCCCATTGCCATGCCGCTCCTGCTGGAGTGTGTGTCCCACACGTCATCCAATACTTTGGCCAGCTTGCCCGGATGTCCCAGCACCCACAATGTATCCAGTTGACGCGGCTCTTCGTTCAGCGCCAGTTGCATAAAATCAATCGCATCTCCCAGAAAATTGGCGATCTGCACGACCCGATTCTCGGGCAAGCTCAAAACCTCTCGTGCATAGGTACGGCCAATTTTTCCCGGCAAAAAAGCCACACTCTCCGCGCCATCACCCAGTGCGACGCGCACATAAACTTCGATCGACGCAATCCAGGATGCCAGCGACAACGGCTCGACTATCCCCGACGTACCGAGGATGGATATTCCGCCGAGGACGCCCAAACGCGGGTTAAACGTCTTTCTGGCGATGATCTCGCCGTTTTCGCAGCCTATGGTCAGGTCGAAACCTTGAACCTGACCCTCAGTCTGTTCAATAACCGCGCCATCACGCAGCACTTCAGCAACAGCCTGGCGCATCATCTGGCGCGGCACCGGGTTGATCGCTGGCTCTCCCACCGCCACCCTCAAACCGGGTTGCGTTGCAGTCCCTACCCCGCCCCCGGCGAAGAAGCGAATCTGCCCTGCATTGTTCCGGCGCACCTCGGCAAAGATCGTCGCACCGTGGGTATTGTCCGGGTCGTCGCCGCCATCCTTGAGCACTTCTACACGCACCGTATGCTGGTTCAGCCGGCGGCTATCCTGTATCGGCACCACCAGATAATGCGCTCCATCCGGCAGGGTCACCTGTACCTGCGTGCAGCGCTCGCCACGCAGAAGCAGGTAAAGCGCGGCTTTGACCGCTGCCGTGGCGCAGCTTCCCGTGGTGCGCCCGCGCCGCATACCATTCGGCGCGCGCACACTCAGATCAAATTCTGCAAGTTTAGTCTGGCCCATACGCTGCAAGCTGGTTCAGCGCGTCTATCATCAAGCCGTTGACAACGCTGGCCGCCCAGGGTGAACCTCCGCGCGTGCCGCTATTTGTAATGCGCGGCACTTGCAGACAGCGCTGGAGATCCGCTTTCGCCTCGCACGTACCGACGAAACCAACGGGCAGACCGATCACTAATTGCGGCCGCCAGCCGTGCTCGCGTATCAGGCGCGTTGCTTCCATGATCGCGGTGGGCGCATCGCCGATTGCTAATACGATGTCGTTGCCAAACTTTTCCCAGGCGCGACGAATGCCGGCGGCGGAGCGGGTAATACCGTGCGCCTCTGCCATCAAAAATGTTTCGCGGTCATGCACGCCGCACCAGGTTTCGATGGCCAGCTGTTCGAGCAATGCGCGCTTAAGGCCAGTCTGCACCATGGTCACATCGGTTATCACGCGTTTGCAGCGCAGCAGGGAACGGATGCCAGTTTCGACTGCACCCGAGGAAAAATAGATGTCGTCCGGCGCATTAAAATCGCCGCTGGTATGTACCAAGCGCTGTAGCACGGTCAGGTGTGCCTCAGGAAAACCAGACCAATCCCGTCCGGCGGCGATAATTCGAAAGCTTTCAGCTTCAATCGGGTGCGGGATATAGGGCATAAATTGTGCAGGTGCCGCCACACCTGCCCCTTCTTTCTCCAGCAAGCCGCGCACTTGAAGATGGTGCGGGCGCTGCGGCTCGCCCACCTGATCTTCAAAACCGACAATCTGTACCCGGTATTTGCACAGTGAACAGTTCATCGCCGCACGGCCAGCCACGGCTTCGCGTGCACGATCTATCAGTACATCGGCCACGTGCGGATGTACGCCGAGATAACCCGCCTTGAGTACTTCCAGTTCAGGCTCGCGTTCCTGCAAGACATCGACGGCGTCATAAATTCGTTTAACCAGCACACCATCGAACAGAAAAAAAGGCACCACCACGAGCCGTGCGTAGCCCATCCTTGCGGCGGCGCGCAGGCCATCGGCCACCAGCGGTTTGGCTGTACCCGAATAGCAGACGCAAGCAGCGCCGAAACCCATGCCTTCCTCTATCATGCGTGCGAACTTGGCCACTTCACCGTTGGCATCGGGATCGGTGGTGCCGCGACCGACCAGCACCAGACAGGTTTCGTCGCGGCGCACGGTATGGGGGGATGCCGATTCGGCGGCGACTATGCGTTCCTGTACCAGTTGCAGCAATAGCGGATGCAAACCCAGTGGCGCGCCAAAGTGAAAATCGATCTCGGGGTGAGCGCGGGCGTATGTCAGCAACTCACTCGGCATGTCGTTTTTGGCGTGCATTGCCGCCAGCAGTACACCCGGCACCATGACCACTTGCCGCACACCTGCGGCGAGATTGGCAGCCACCGCCTGATCGATGGTCGGGCTGGCGAATTCCAGATAACCGTGGTTAACCACATGCTGCGGCGCCCGCGCGCGTATCAGCTCAATCAGCGCCTCGAATTCACGAATGCCGTCAGGGTCGCGACTACCGTGGCCCGCGACCACGATGCCGAACGGCTCGCTATTTTCCCTCTGTATCATCTACTCTCCGGCGCTTCGATCTGACTTGGCATCGGCCGGCGGGTACGGATCAGCATGATACTCATGTCAGTAAAATCGCGAGCCACACATTCGGCAAGCGTACCGTGCCACTCCGCTTCGGCGCGGGTCAGATTCTCCCATACCTCGGTCGGATGCTCGGGCGACACGCCATGCTCCAGCAGATAGGCCGCGATATGGCGCGGCATGAATGAGCGCGCTGCATCCCATGGGCATGGGATCACGATAGCATTGCGCTCGTCCTGGAGCACGTGCACCAGATGACGCTTGAATGGATCGAGATCGCCGCGTCGGTGAAACGTAATGAAGGTGGTTTCGTCGAAACATACTTTCGCACGGGATGCGAGAATTTGCGCCGAGGATATCCCCGGCAGGCTCTCCACCGGATGGCCGCAGGCACGCTCAACCCGCTCCAGATACTGGAAGCCGCTGAAATGGATATCCCCCATAAAAACCACCACGCAACGCTTGCCCGCATGGTGGGCTTGTGCCACCTGCGTCAATTTGTCTACCTGGTCGCGATAGCCCATGGTCACGATTTCCGCTGCATCGGGAATCAGGCTGCGCACAACGTTAAGGACAGCGTTAAATCCGGCCACCATGTCAGCACTGCGAATCAGCTCGGCGCCACGCTGGGTCAGGTAACCAACGTCACCTGGACCTGCGCCAATACAAACTATCATGAATTCTCCTTGCTCATTACATGCATCCTCGTATCGTCAGTGCTAAACTTTCTGCCGACAATTCTTCCAGCGATAAGCATTCGGCACCCAGCGCCTGTGCCAACTGCCGTGCGCGACCCAGGCGAAGATAACCGGTTTCGGTATCGAGAACCAAGGCCGGCAAACCACGCTCAGCCAGCAATCCGGCAAGTTGTAGCGTTTCCTGCCATGGATCGCCGCCATCGCTTAGCGCCACGTTGGCCTTACCGTCGCTCAGCAGCACAAGCAGCGGCGGGATATCCTTATCATTCGCCTGCACCAGCGTTTCCAGGGTCAATTGCAACGCATGCGGTAAAGGCGTGCGGCCACCGGTGGGTAACTCGCGCAACCCTTGTTCGGCAAGATCGACACTACGGGTGGGGGACAGCAACAGCGTCGCCGATTCACCGCGAAAGGCAATCACAGCTACTTCGTCGCGTTGCTGGTAGGCATCGGTAAGCAGCGCCAGCACCGCGCCCTTGACTGCTTCCATACGCCGCTGCGCCGCCATGGAGCCAGAGGCATCCACCACAAATAAAATCAGATTGGCACTTTTTCCCATGCGTATCTGTTGGTGCAAATCATTTTTCTTCACCCGGAATTCACTTGTGTTACGTAGTGCTGCGCTACGCAGTGTTGCGCCCACGGCAAGACTGCTCGGATTCTGGTCCGGCACGGCACGCACCACCCGACCGCGCGAAGCATCTGCCGCAGCGCTGCGCCGACCGGTAGCAAGGCGCTTGGCATTCGCGTCCACCGTAATCCGGGGCACACTACCAGCTGACGCGGCGGCGAACACCTGTTGTTGATCTTGTCCTTCGGCATCCCCTGGTGCTTCCGTGTCCCTCGGTGCATGCTCATTGTCTTGAGCTGTGTCCGGCTCACCTTCATTCACAGCAGGTGGTTGGCCCGCTTGTCGCATCAATTCATCAAGGCGCTCGTGATTTAGCCCGGGTTGCTCGAACGGCTTGCGCCGACGCCGGTGCGGCAGCGCGAGTTCCGCCGCGCCGCGCACATCATCTGGCGTCACTTGCATCCGTCCTTCGAGTGCTGCCAGTGCGCGCGCTGCCTTGTGCATGACGATGTCCGCACGCAGGCTGGCCACGTCGAATTCACAACACAAATGGCTGATCAAATCGAGCAACCCATCATCCAGCACCACCTCAGGCAGCAAGCGTTGCGCGGTGGCAAGCTGCTGGCGTAGCGCATCCTGCTCCTGCGCCCAGACAGTGCTGTAGGCTGCCGGATCCGTCTCGTAGGCAATACGCCGGCGCACTACTTCGGCACGCATAGACTTTTCGCGCGGCGCCGCCACTTCCACCATTAAGCCGAAGCGATCAAGCAGTTGCGGGCGCAGATCGCCCTCCTCCAGATTCATCGTGCCGATCAGCGTGAAACGTGCGGGGTGCGTCAGAGACAAACCTTCACGCTGCACCGCATTCACGCCCATGGCCGCCGCATCCAGCAAGACATCCACCAGATGATCCGGGAGCAGATTTACTTCATCAATGTACAGAATGCCGCGATGCGCCGCAGCCAGCAGGCCGGGCTGAAATACCCGTCTTGCGCCTTTCAGAACCTGTTCCAGATCAAGCGTACCGAGCACGCGGTCTTCGGTCGCGCCCAGTGGCAGCGTGACAAAAGGCACCGCACTTGCCTGCGCCAATGCATCTGGAGCACTGCATATCTCACAGTGTCCGCATGGCGTGCCGGGCGCGCAATTAAAGGCACACCCGGCAACCCGCTCGATCAGCGGAAGAATGTCGGTCAGCGCCCGCGCTGCCGTGCTCTTAGCAGTGCCCTTGTCACCGCGGATCAGTACGCCGCCCAGCATCGGATCGACCGCGCAAAGCAGCAGGGCGGTTTTCAATTGCGTTTGCCCGACAATGGCGGAAAATGGGAAAGTCATGCTTTTCCGCGCGGCGTTTCGCCGCGCGCCTCCAACAAGGTTTCACTCTTGAGATACAGTTCCTGCAGCGCCTCCAGCGTTTGCGGCTCAGGCTTGGACCACATGCCGCGTTTGGCCGCTTCAAGCAGGCGTTCGGCGATGGCGTTCTGCGCCCACGGATTGGATTCTTCAAGAAAGCGCTGCATTCCGGGATCCATGCCGTAAGTATTCGCCACCTGCTCGTACATCCAGTCGTCCATGACGCGGGCCGTGGCATCGTAACCGAACAGATAATCCACTGTCGCCGTCAGTTCCAGTCCGCCCTTATAGCCATGGCGCTGAATGCTCGCCAGCCACTTGGGATTCACCACGCGCGAGCGGAATACCCGCAAGGTCTCCTCCTTCAGATCACGGACCTGGGGCCGTTCCGGGTCATGACTGTCGCCGAAATAGTGGCGCGGCTGCTGCCCTGTCAGAGAGCGAATGGTGGCGATCATGCCGCCATGAAATTGCAAATAATCGTCGCTGTCGAAAATATCGTGCTCGCGGTTATCCTGATTGTGCAGCGCCACCTGAACCCCTGACAATCGCGTTCGAAATGCATCGCGCTCATCAATGCCCTGCTCACCGCGCGCATAGGCATAGCCACCCCAGTTGACATAAGCCTCGGCAAAGTCGGCATCGGTTTGCCAGTTCTTTTCCTGAATCAAGGGCAAAATGCCTGCGCCGTAGCTACCCGGCTTGGCACCAAAAATACGATAGCCCGCGCGACGCGAAGCATTATCCTCGGACAAGCCCTTGCCAACCCATTCGCCGAGTTCAGCCAGATAATGCTTACGCACATAGTTCTGCGCCAGCGGCTCGTCCAGCACGATTACAGCGTGCACTGCGTCATCAATCAGATCGATCAATTGCGGAAAGGCGTCGCGGAAAAAACCGCTGATGCGTGTCGTGACATCGATGCGCGGGCGCTTCAATTCGTCCAGAGAGATCACCTCGACACCTGTCAACTGGCGATTCTCCTGCCGCCAGACTGGTCGCACGCCGAGCAGCGCTAAAATCTGCGCCACGTCGTCGCCATGGGTACGCATCGCACTGGTGCCCCAGATGCTGATTGCCACGCTCTCAGGATAGCTCCCTGTTTCGCGCTCATGTCGCGTCAGCACTTCATGGGCAAGCTGCTGGCCGACACGCCATGCTGACTGGGAGGGTACGCTGCGCGGATCGACGGAGTAAAAATTGCGGCCGGTCGGCAGAATATGCGCCATGCCGCGCGTCGGCGATCCGCTGGGTCCTGCCGGCACATAGCCGCCAGCCAAGCCGCTTAATAAATTATCAATTTCGTCAGTGGCACGCGCAAGATTCGGCACCAGTTCACGGCAGGCAAAACCGAGTACCTGGCGCAAAGCGGCGAAACGGTCTTCAGTGCCTGACGAAAGTTCTTTATGCTCGACTTTGACCGAAACAGTACGGACGATACCCGCCTTAGCATGGTGCATTTTCCCTTGCGACAGCGTGCTGCTACGCGAGACAGTTATGGGTTGCAAAAGCGCCCTGTTAGCAACACCAAGGCCGCTAAAAACAAGCGCCAATACGTCATCTATATCCGGCACATGATGGCCCCGCACATGCAACTCGACGAACAGCTTGCGACACAGCGCATCAATTGCTTCAAGTGCATCGGCACGCGTAACAACGGGCCGTTCAGCCAGGCGCGCCAGATCGTCAACCACATTTAAACGACGCCCCTTGTTGTCCAGCAGCATCTCGATTTTCAAACCAAACAGTCGTGCCACTTCCGCCTGCAGACCGGGAATATCCTGATTCGGCAGGCGCGTGAGCGACACCAGCATGTCCACCAGCTGTTCGTTTTCAGGTGACTGGCCGAGAATGTGCAAGCCGTCACGTATCTGCGCAGCACCCAGCTCGCACAGGTACCCGTCCAGATCTTCGATCAAATGGGCGACATCCGCCCCGCCCATGCTTGAGAATGCGTCCGGAAGTGCTTCATCATGCTCATGCTCATGCTCATGCTCATGCTCATGCTCATGCTCATGCTCGTGGTCATGGTCATGGTCATGGTCATGGTCGTGGTCGTGGTGCAACAGCCTGGCTCTCAGATCCGCATCGAGATTAGTTTCTTTCACCAGTGCCCAAATCTGCTGCTGCAACAGCGGCAGTTTGGCCGGATCGAGCACTTCAACCTGATAATATTCATCCACCAGTTGGGTCAATTGCGCTAGTGCGCCATAGGTGTCCGCGGTGGTCATCGGCGGCGTCAGGTGATCGACGACAACAGCATGGGCGCGGCGTTTGGCCTGAGCGCCCTCGCCCGGATCATTGATGATGAAGGGATAAAACAACGGCATATCGGCCAGAAGCGCATCCGGAAAACAGTTTTCCGACAACCCCACGCCTTTGCCTGGCAACCATTCGAGCGTACCGTGCTTGCCGACATGCACGATGGCGTCCGCCCGCCATTCGTCGCACAACCAGCGATAGAGCGCATAGTAATGATGGGTCGGCGGCAGGTCGGGCTGGTGGTAAATCGCATCCGGATCCATACCATAACCGCGCGGCGGTTGCAGTGCAACGAAGGTATTGCCCAGCTCGATTCCGGCCAGCGCAAGCTGGCCATCATGCACGTAGGCTTTTCCTGGCGGTTCGCCCCATTGTCCAACCATTTTTTCCTGCATCTGCTGTGGTATATCGTCAAACCATGTCGCATATTGCGCAGCGGACACGCGCCCGACCGCATTGGTCAACTGGTGAGCGGTGAGATAGGTATTGTCGTAAGCACATCGGTCGATAAGCTCATGAATCAAGGCAGTGCCGTTTTCAGGCAGATTGCCGACGGAATAACCGGCACTGTACATTGCACGCAAAATCCGCATCATGGATTCCGGTGCATCCAGGCCGACGGCATTACCGATCTGTGATGCCTTGCTGTTGGAATTGGTGAATACGAAGGCTATGCGCTTGTCTGCATTAGGCATGCGTTTTAGCTTCGCAAAACGCGCTGCGATACCGGCTATGCGCGTCACACGATCTGGCAGCGGTTCGTACTCAATCAATTCATTGGACATGCCGCCCGTGCTGAATTTCGCTCGAGACTTGAATGACACCGGCACAGTGATAATGCGCCCGTCAAACTCGGGCAGTACCACGTTCATTGCCGCATCAAGTGGATTCAAGCCACGCGCCGATTGTTCCCATTGTTGCTGCAGCATACCGCTGGTCATGGCTTGGAGCACCGGGACATTGAGTTTTTCCAGCACGGCGACCGACCAACCTGCCGGCGTCGACCCGCCGTGCGTAATTTCACCCATAGCAAACGAGGTGGTGTTGATCAGTACGTCGATATGCGCGTCGCTGAAATAGCGCAGCGCCGTAGGCAGTGATTTGCGATCCTTGCTACCTGCACGCAACGAAGCAGTGAATACCGGCAGCACATTCAGGCCGCGCTTTTCCAGCGCATCTATCAGGGCGTCGACAAAACGCGTGTTACCACTCATCCAGTGGGCGCGGTAAAACACGATGCCCACACTGGGTCGCTCGGGTTCACTGAGCGCAAGCCACGCGTCAATTTCTGCATCCTGAGCAAGGTCAGGGTGATAGATACCATGCTCAGGCAGCGCCACTGCCGACTCGAACCCAAAACCGGTAAGCAGAAAATGATCCGAGAGATAACGCAGCAGTTGCGCCAGATTTACGCTGCCTCCCGCCTGAAAGTAGGCCAGCGCCTGGTGCAGCACATCGGGTGATACCGTGGATGTGGCCGCCAGTTCCGGATCGAGTTCGCCGGTGCCACTGATCACGATCAAGTGCCGTCCCTGACAATGGCGCACTAGTGTAGCAAATCCCGGTACGCTGCCAAGGCGTCCCAGCACCCGCAGCACGATGATGCGCGCGCTTGAGATCTGATGCGCAATCAGATCTTGCATTTGTGCTTCACTTTCGAGAGACTGCAAGTTGATGCCAGTGACCTGCGGGAAGCCTTCAGGCATTTGCTCTTGTGCACTGTGCAATACCATCAGGTCACTGGGTGCGTGCGTCAAGAATGCAATTGGTGCACCGTCAGACATCTGCTTTCCCCGGCGCGCAGACATCACCTTTTCCCAGGCGATGGAACACATGTTCGCTTACTTCACGCCCTTCCTCCAGATGTTCGGCGACAATTCGCTCCAGCACTGTCTCGTCGACACAGCGATACCATACGCCCTCGGGATAGACGACAAGAATCGGCCCTTGGTTGCATACAACAAAGCAGTTGGACCGAGTGCGTTTTACTTTCAGATGCGGGCGACTATCGATTTTCTCGCCGAGCTTTTGAAACATTGTCTCGGCTTCTGTATTGCCGTCAGTGCAACGTGGTCCTACGCACATAAACACGTGCCTGGTGTGGGTTCTCATAATTCTAAAACCGGCAATTGGAAGACTTTAGTCATTAAAACGTTTATATAGTGATGATGTTTACTTGCTGAGTGAACGGTCAACTGTCCATTCCAAGATAAAGCCTACGCTTCGCCCAAAGAGCAAAGACGAACGCTACCCGCTTAAAAATGTCAGGTTACGCACGCGTGAAAATTGTCTGGGAGAAAGGAATACAACGATGGGCGCACGGCTGCGCGATCCATCTGCACGCCCTCCGCGCACAAATTATACGATCGCTTCAGGCCGGTCTCCGGGCTTACGAGCAAAAACCCAAACGACGGATTTTTCAAGGTTGGCGCCTTCCCATGCATTGCACAGTGGCATACTGCAAACCTTTTACTCGTTTACCGTTGCGGGGGCAGCGTCGGATTTGCCCACTGATGGAGCGAACTCACCGACTTCCTGTTTCATTTCACGGACGGACTGTCCGTGAAAACCTCAAGCGATATTACAAAGCCAGTATATGCACCGATGAGAAAACATGCAAGCATGACGCAAGGAGTTGCCAACTTTCATCTTGCATTCATCCTTGCCCCGAAGTAATGTACCGCTTTCTCCAGAAATATCCCTATGTGCAGTCCTACTTACGCGACAAGTGAAAAGCGCGAAATTTGCACTGTGTATGGCTACTTTTTGAGGGATTGGGTGGATGGGTAAGCCCACCTTGATTACCGTGTTAAGGCATGGCGAAGTGGAAGGTGCCCCTCATGTTTTCCGAGGAAAAAGTGACCCCGTGCTATCAGCTAATGGCTGGCAACAAATGCAGCAGGCACTGCGAGCATTCCCGGAATTCGATGCTGTTGCCACATCGCCGCTTGCCCGCTGTCGCGCATTCGCAGACAGTCTCACTTCGGCAGAAGGTTCTGTCATTCTGAATGATGTTCGGGAAATGGATTTCGGGGATTGGGAAGAACAAACACCTCAAGCCGCTCAAGCACTATCTCCCGATCTGTTCGAGCGCTTTAAGAACAATCCTGAAGGACTTTCACCACCGAACGGGGAACCGTTTGATGTTTTCCGCGAAAGGGTGAGCACGACGTTCAATCAATGGCTTGATAAAGCTGATGGCGGACATCGCCTCCTGATCACACACGCCGGGGTCATGCGTATACTGCTCGTTGAGCACCTCGGTCTTCCAGCCTGCAATCTCTACCGCATCGCGTTGCCGCATGCGGCGTCATTCCAATTATCCATTCTGGCTGACCACCCCCCGTGCCTTCTCAACCTGAATAACGGCATGTCATGCGCCATCTGATTTTTGCATTGCAATTTCTTACCCGCCTGCCCACCCCGGCACTGGAAAACACTGCGCCCGACATGCTGTCGAAATCAAAGATATGGTTTCCCTTCGTCGGTCTCATAATCGGCTGCTCGCTTACCTTGACGCTTACCCTTGGTGCAAAAATAGACCCATGGTTTGGCGCTCTGCTCGCGCTGCTATGCTGGGTTTGGATCACGGGCGGCATACATGTAGACGGGTTGGCGGACCTAGCCGATGCATTGGGCGCAGCCCATCGCGACCCCGTGCGGTTGCTCGCCATCATGCGCGACCCGCATGTCGGCAGTTTCGGAGTGCTGGCGACGAGTCTCCTGCTCATCAGCAAGTTGATTTTGCTCATGTTGCTTGTGCGCGAAAACTCCTCGCTCTGGATGATCGCATTGATCCCTGCATGGGCGCGCTATGGCAGCATGGTGTGGTCGCAAACCCTGCCCTCGCTGGCACCCGGTTTAGGCGAGCAATTCTCGCAGAAATCTTCTGGATTGCCACTATGGGGGATCGGACTACTTTGCGTGTCATGGCTGCTCTCACCGGCACTCTTGTTGGCGCCTGTAGCCTTGTTTTTCTGGTGGTTATTCCTCAAAAATCGCTTGCGTGGCATGAATGGCGACTGTCTGGGTGCAGGCATAGAGATCACCGAAACCATGCTGCTTGCTGCCATAATTGTATTCCACAAATTTTACGGGTAGCACCTCATGGAATGTCTTGGTATTTTTGCAGCGCATTGTCCAGATGCAGCCATTCTTTCTCGGAGTAAGGCAATCCAAACCTGACGCTTTTGGGCGAGTCAAAATAGCGCGTCAAAATACCCTGCCGTGCCAATGACTCGTGCAGCTGTTGGGCATGCGGATTGATGACCCATTGAAACAAAGCAGTCGCCCCTGATGGGGTCAGTTTATGTTTTTCCAACAGATTGGCAAGCCGAGTTGAATCGATAACGAGGTTCTGCCTTGCCGTCTGCTGCCAGGCACTGTCCTGCAAAGCACGGGTGGCAACCCATCGGGCTGGGCCATTAACGGACCATGGCCCTAATTCTTCGGCTATCTGGGAGAGCAGTGCCCCCCAAGCCAGCACGAAACCCACCCTTGCACCGGCGAGTCCAAAAAATTTCCCCATTGAGCGCAACACCACTAGGCCAGGTAAACCGGCATGAGATGCGATGCTGATCTCTGGCGTAGCATCAGCGAAAGCTTCGTCCACAACCAACCAACCGCCACGCCGGGCCAGTCTTTCCCTCCAGCCGAGCAAGGTTGAAGGGGCGAATCTATGTCCGGTCGGATTATTGGGATTGCATAACACCAACACATCCAGATCATCCAGCTTCATATCGATCGTATCGAATTCCAAACCAACCAGCTGATGACCCCGCCAGGCGTAAGCATGCTCTGCGTAACTTGGGGACAACAGGCCGACACGGCAGGCCGGGCGCAGGTGGGGCAATAGCTGGATGGCAGGTTGCGAGCCGGCGGCGGGTAAAATCAACGGGCTGCCGTAATAGTTTATAGCCGCATCAGTCAGATCGTCTTCTGCTTCTGGCAGACATCGCCATACTTCTGGCGGCACAGTGGGTACCGGCCAACACCGGGGATTGATACCTGTGGAGAGATCTACCCATTCCTCGTGCGCAATGCTATAGCGCATTGCGGCAGCGCGCAGCTTTCCGCCATGTTCAAGCAAGGATCACCCCTCCTACAACGGCCATTGCAACCCATAACCATAGCCCGCGTTTTACAAGTGAAATGGCGCGCTCAATGTCAGATCCACAGGGTTCGCACCCTTCGCCCAAAGTAGGTCGATATTTGAGTTCGCCATGATAGGTGGCCGGGCCGCCAAGCTCTATAGTTAGCGCTCCGGCTCCGGCCGCCATAACGGGGCCTGCATTGGGACTGTACCAACGGCTACCCTGGCTGCGCCAGCAGCGCCATGCCACAGAACGATTGCCCAACAGTGTGTAAGTCAACGCGGTCAGACGCGCCGGCACCCAGTTCAGAACATCGTCTAAACGGGCTGCTGCCCAGCCAAAATGCAGATAACGGGCAGTACGGTAGCCCCACATGGCATCCAGCGTATTCGCCAGGCGATACATGATGGCACCGGGTGCTCCTAGGAGCAAAAACCAAAAGATCGCGGCAAATACGGCATCACTGCCATTTTCCAGCACAGATTCCACCGTGGCCTTGGCGATGTCGGTTTCCTGCATGGCGCTGGTATCTCGACTGACGATCATTGCCACACTTGATCGTGCCAGATCAAGATCATTGTTCTTCAGTGCGTTCCCCACAGCACGGGCGTGCTGAGCAAGACTGGTTGCGCCAATTGCGAAATAGAGCAGTATCGCCTGGAGCAGGAGGCCCCACCGAGGAATGGCAGCCAAGGCTGCGCCAAGCAACACGAAAGGTAGCAACAGGAGCAATACCGATAGCGCGCCCTTGGCACGCATTAACTTGTCAGACTCACAACTGGAATCGGATTTTCTGATCAGCCTTTCGCACCAGGCAGCAAGTCGCCCAAAACCTGCCAGGGGATGCCATTTTTCAGGTTCACCAAGCCATCGGTCCAAAAGCACCGCAAAAAGGAGAATGATTGGTACTGTGAGATAATTGTTATATGTCATGTAAAACGCTCATGGTACAAGGTACCACCTCGGATGCGGGGAAAAGTACACTGGTTGCAGGTTTGTGTCGATTGCTCAAACGCCGCGGGGTGCGCGTTGCGCCTTTCAAACCACAAAACATGGCGCTTAACAGTGCCGTAACCGAAGATGGTGGAGAAATCGGCCGTGCCCAAGCGGTGCAGGCCCAAGCTTGCGGCCTGCTACCCCATACCGACATGAATCCCGTATTGTTGAAGCCGAACAGCGATACCGGCGCACAAGTCATTATTCATGGCAAAGTGTTGCGCAACATGAATGCCGCTGCCTACCATGATTATAAACGGTACGCCATGGATGCGGTGCAGGATTCCTACCGACGACTTTCGGAAAAATTTGAATGCATCGTGGTGGAAGGCGCGGGCAGCCCCGCAGAAATCAATTTGCGCGACAGGGATATTGCAAACATGGGCTTTGCCGAGTCAGTGGACTGCCCGGTAATCCTGGTGGCCGACATCGACCGAGGTGGCGTTTTCGCGCATCTGGTCGGAACGCTCGCTCTTTTGAGTGAATCAGAACAATCTAGGGTAAAAGGGTTCGTGATCAACCGCTTTCGTGGCGATATCAGCCTGTTGCAGCCGGGACTGGATTGGCTTGAACGTTATACAGGTAAACCAGTGATCGGCGTGCTGCCTTATTTGCACGGCCTGCACCTGGAGGCAGAAGACGGTGCACTTTCCGGGATGCCGGCCAAAGCATCAATATCCGAGTGCCTGCATGTGGTGGTGCCACAGCTGCCGCACATCAGCAACCATACCGACTTTGATCCATTGCGCCTGCACCCACAGGTGAAATTCAGCATTATTGGCCCCGGACAAGTATTACCTGCTGCGGATCTGATTATCCTGCCCGGCAGCAAGAACGTGCAGGCGGATTTGGCCTGGTTGCGTAAGCAAAGCTGGGATAATGCCCTGTTGAAACATGTGCGTTATGGCGGAAAGATCATCGGCATATGCGGCGGCTTTCAGATGCTCGGCGCAGCCCTGCACGATCCGCTGGGACTGGAAGGAGATGCCGGCAGCATAGATGGATTAGCATTGCTCGACATGGAAACAACCATGCATAGGGAAAAGCAGTTAGTACACGTGGAAGGATCCTTGGCGCTGAATGGTGCTGCAGTTTGCGGCTACGAAATTCATATGGGCATCTCAACGGGACCGGCATTATCGCGCCATAGTGTGTCGCTTGAGGGCAGAACGGATGGCGCCATTTCTATTGATGGGCAAGTTATGGGTACTTATCTGCATGGCTTATTCGATCATCCCGAGGCGTGCGGCGCTCTGCTGGCATGGGCAGGATTGGCATCCCCTGTTTTTCAGGATTACCGCATGCTGCGCGAAACCCATATTGACCGTTTAGCGGATGCCATTGAACAACATCTGAATATGGACCGTCTGGCGCAATGGTTGCCTGTTTAGTTCAGTAGTTCTTTAACGTTTCAGCGGATAAGGTAGCCCGGCCACGGTCAGCGTGACTTGATCACAAATGGCGGCAACCGATTGATTGAGCCAGCCAGCCTCGTCGCTAAAACGGCGGCTTAATTCGCCCATTGGCACGATGCCCATGCCGACCTCGCTCGTGACCAGAATGATATGCCCGGGTAAATCCGGCAGTATCTTGAATAGGCGATCCCGCTCTTCTTCAAGTTGCGTAACTTCGCCCCCACACACCAAGTTGGACAGCCACAAGGTGAGACAGTCCACCAGCAGGCAGCATTCTTGTGCTGCATGGCTTTGAAGTGCATCAGCAAGCCGCACAGGCTCTTCCACCAAGGCCCATTCTGCCGGCCTGCGGGACTGATGTTGAGCAATTCGCGTCGCCATTTCTTTATCTCCGGCGGTTGCCGTGGCAATGTAGGTCACATGAAGCCCACAGTTCAATGCATGCTGTTCAGCCAGTCTGCTTTTGCCGGAGCGGCTTCCACCGATTATCAACTCTTTCATTGCATTATGTTACCGCGAGTTCAAATTTAAGTGGAACGCCTGAAGTAAAGAATATTGCTGGGTCTTAGAGTAATTGATTTTCAAGTTCGCTTAGATCATTATCAAGATACCAAACATTCAAATTGAATGACATCCTCGAAGGGCCGTTCCTGGCCGGTTGCCGACCTTATCGCCTACATACTTGCACACCCCTTGAACGACTGCAAATGGCACATTAGAGACGGTCAACTTACCTCAAATTTGATAATTGCCACTGTCTGCTTTCGTGTACATTTTCATGGCTGGTTTCGATAATTATGTGTGGGCACATTGATGAGCAATACGCAAGCAGCG
>Ga0307375_10001457_pt1 | contig 25772 bp, 34 predicted proteins | sample TR1MG_FD_202531 | JGI IMG/M metagenome (GOLD analysis project Ga0307375, IMG submission 202531) | Soil microbial communities from Risofladan, Vaasa, Finland - TR-1 | ecosystem: Environmental > Terrestrial > Soil > Coastal area > Acid sulfate soil | place: Finland: Risofladan, Vaasa | collected...
CTCCCTGCACCGGCCCAAAAAGCCATTGCAAATCGGCCGATTCTGTATAAACTGCCGCCCCAGTCTATGCAATCCAGCCCAAAGTGAATATCCGGCTCGCTTATCACGTCGTAGCACCGAGTTCCGATGAACCGGTTGCGGCACGTTCGCATAACGCGCAACCGGAACACTTTCTGCCCCGCATCCCCGACGGCGTGATGAGGCAGCATCGCACCACCACCTCCGAATTACCTTTCACCTGGCTGCTCCATCCCAGCTTCAGGTCGGGCCGGCGCGAAGCACGCGTTCCTGAACGGAGCGATTTCGCCGCACAGCGTGCCCTTCCCGGATGTTCCCAAGGATTATTGGAGTAGCAGATAATGAAAAATGCGCAGATTGCCATACCCACCGATGATGGCCGTATCTATTACGACATGGCAGGAACGAACAATCCCTGCAACGGCTGCAGCGCGTGTTGCCGCCATTTTCGCGTCTCGTTCTATCAAGGCGAACTGGACACCCAGCCCGGCGGCCATGTGCCAGCGGACATGACGGCGCAGCTCACGCCGTTTCGCGCCTGCATGAAAGGCACGGAATCCGGCCAGAGCAGTTGTATCGCGCTGCAGGCAGACGGGCTCTGCGGGATCTATACCCATCGCCCGTCGGTTTGCCGCGAATTTCCGGTCTTCATGGCAGACGGATCGTTTAACCCGGAATGCGTGCGCCTGCGCGTTTTGCACGGCATAGCCGCATGGGAGCCGGACCGGAAATAAACGGAACACGCGACACAACAACCGCAGGCGAAAGTCACGTACCCTTATGAGTAGCTGTGCTGTTCGTTTTGCGCCGGCGCAGCAATGTGCAGCCGACCCGCTGATCAGGGCGGGATGCCGCCCAGCAGGTTGGCGGGCACCGCTTCGTGGATGCGCTTCGGCGTCGCGAGGTTGAGGTTGTTCATGATCTCGACGAATTCCGCTTCGCTCTTGCCCGCGATGCGCGTGTTGAGCACCTTCTCTTCGCCGATGCTGCTGACGCGCCGCCCCTTGTAGTCGTGGCCGGGATAGACCAGCGTCTCGTCCGGCAGCGTGAACAGCTTTTCGGTGATGCTGTGGTACATCTCCGCAGCACTCCCCTGCTGAAAATCGGTGCGGCCGCAGGCGTTGATCATCAGCGTGTCGCCGGTGAACAGCCGGTCGCGCCACAGGTAGCACAGGCTGCCCAGCGTGTGTCCCGGTGTGGCAATGACGCGCAGGGTCTCGCTGCCGAACTCCAGCGTGTCGCCGTCTTTCAACAGCCTGTCGTAACCCGGCGCGCCGCAGTTCTGCGCGATCACCGTGGTGGCGCAGGTGTGTTGCTTCAACGCCTGCGAGCCGGTGATATGGTCGGCATGCACGTGGGTATCCAGCACCAGGCGCAGCGTCAGCTTCAGCGCCTTGAGCAGCGAGAGGTAGCGCTCGACGTGTTCCAGCACCGGATCGATGATGACCGCGCTGCCCCGATCGTCGGCGAGCAGATAAGTCAGCGTGGATGATGCCGGGTCGAACATCTGGCGGAAGATCATGCGGGTTCCTTCATGGTCAGGACGTAACATGAATGTATAGGCAAACCGAAGTTTTGCAAGCCCCAAAGTATTGCCATGCCAGAAACTTGATCGGCATCCATATTCTTTTCATGAATCATAACGAACCCTCTGATGGAACTACTGGTGAAACGATTAGCCATCCCACTAAGCAACCAGAAGACGGTTGCCAAGTGGTTGGTTATAGCCATTCGACTAGACTGGCAATAAACGCCAGTCTAGTCACTGGTTATCCCGGCCTTACGGCCATCTGTCGGCGGTTTGTGATCGCGGCGATGGGATTCCACGGGATGGGTCAAGGCGCCCGGCTGATTTATGCTTTGCCACGAATTGATTTAATAAACCGTAACAATGCCGCTCGCTCCCCATTCTGCACCGTTTTGGCAAGTATTTGCCCCCCAGGTCACCGAAAAGTCACCACAGTCTTGCTATGCAAGTCGGCGACAAGACCTGGCACTAGCGCATCGCTTTGGTACCTTTACGAATATGATTTTGAGTCGCCGCTTTCGGCTACTGGTAGAGGCCATTGGCATTCGCGATATTTGACAGTCAAAGTCGGCCGGAAGTGAACGGGGGTGAACACTTATAAAGAACATGGCATGATAATATCAAGCAGAATGGCAGATTGAACTGCTTAAGTTATTATTCGACCAAAATCCATTCTGTCTAACTTAGCGGTTGTCCGGAATTACGATATTCCACCTCGTCGAGGTCTGTGCCTAAAGGAGTTAACGCATCATGGAATGGAAAGATGAGTATTCATTGGGAATACTCGAAATAGACAATCAGCATAAGCTTCTGCTCCGCAGTTTTACCGCCATCGAAGAATCAATCGAGTCAAACCAGGGCTGGTCCAACACACACTACGCCATCATGGAATTGATCCGGTTGGCTCGCATGCATTTCTCCTTCGAGGAAGCGGTGATGCGTATGTACGCTTATCCGGGAAGCAAAAAACACCAAAAAGAACATCAGCGCTTCTTCGACCATCTGGAAAGAATCGAACGCCAATCACTGAAAAAGTCCGCGGAGGTAAAAATGGTTCAATTTCTTGAAGACTGGCTGACAACACACATACTGGGCACCGACAGAGGCTATGCAAATCACATTTTTTCGGGGGCACAGGTTGTCAGGTTCAATGGCATACCGTCATAGGTTGAAGAATTGATTTGTGCCCCTGTGAAATTTATCAAACACCAATAAGACAGCCGGCTGTGGTCACTTTTCTCCGGGATTAAAAGACATCGGCAAAATGCAAGATGCCCGGTTCTCCCGGGAGCGGGCGCAGGGTCTGCCAAAGCAATGCGAAGCATGACCCCATGCATGTAACCGCATCGGGATAAATCGTTTTCTGCAAATTAAACCCCCGCTACACTCCGCTATTCTTGCGCGGCTGTTCCCGTGTAATCCACAAGCGAGTGCAGTACACTTCCGTCTGCTTCCAATGTTCCCGCCCGCGAAGCGATCCCATAACTACATCAGTGAGGAGAATCAAAATGCCGCAAACCAAGTTTCTGCTGGATGAGTCCGAGATTCCGACACATTGGTACAACGTTGTCGCCGACATGCCCAATCCGCCCACCCCGCCGCTGGGGCCGGACGGCAAACCCATCGGGCCGGAAGCTTTGACGGCCATTTTCCCGATGAGCCTGATCGAGCAGGAGGTCTCGGCGGAACGCTGGATCGCCATTCCCGAACCGGTGCGCGAAGCACTGAACATGTACCGCCCCTCGCCGCTGATCCGCGCGCATCGCCTGGAAGCCGCGCTGGGCACGCCGGCCAGGATCTACTACAAGAACGAAAGCGTTTCTCCGGCCGGTTCGCACAAGGTGAACACCGCCATCCCCCAGGCCTATTTCAACCAGCAGGCGGGTATCAAGCGCATCGCCACCGAAACGGGCGCGGGACAATGGGGCTCCGCGATGTCCCTGGCCGGGCAGATGTTTGGAATTGAAGTGCGCATCTTCATGGTGCGCGTGAGCTATGACCAGAAGCCATTCCGCCGCTCGATGATGGAAACCTGGGGTGGACAGGTGTTCGCCAGCCCGAGCATGGAAACACAAACCGGCCGCGCCATCCTGGCGAAAGATCCGAACAATCAAGGTTCGCTGGGCATGGCCATTTCCGAGGCGGTGGAAGAAGCCGCTTCGCGCCCGGATACCAACTATGCGCTGGGCTCGGTGCTCAACCATGTGTTGCTGCACCAGACCATCATCGGACTGGAAGCCAAAAAGCAATTCGCGAAGGCGGGCGACTATCCGGACATGGTGTTCGCCCCGTGCGGGGGCGGCTCCAACTTTGGCGGCGTGGCGTTTCCGTTTTTTGCCGACAAGGCCGCCGGCAAGAACGTGCGCCTGGTCGCAGTGGAACCGACCTCGTGCCCGACGCTGACCAAAGGCACTTACGCATACGATTTCGGCGATACCGCCGGATTCACCCCGCTGATGAAGATGTACACGTTGGGCCACGACTTCATGCCGCCCGGCATCCATGCGGGCGGCCTGCGTTATCACGGCGACTCCCCGCTGGTGTCGCAGTTGTATCACGAGGGATTGATCGAAGCGGTGGCCGTGCCGCAACTGGCCACGTTCGAAGCCGGCGTGACGTTTGCGCGCGCCGAGGGCATCATCCCCGCGCCGGAATCCAACCACGCCATCCGCGCCTGCATCGACGAGGCGCTGCGCTGCAAACAAACCGGGGAGAAGAAGACGCTGTTCTTCAATCTGTCCGGTCACGGCCACTTTGACATGGCCTCTTACGACAGGTATTTCGCCGGTCAGCTGGAAGACTTCAATTATCCGGAAGAAGCGATCCAGGCTTCGTTGGCGAAACTCCCGCAGGTGGCGTGAGGCTATTTACGTCAAAGCAAAGGGGCGGGTTCCGATATTTTCTTCTGCAAAAATATTTCGAACCCGGCCCCTTTGGTTTTTCATTTCTGCGCTAAAGTTTGCGAATTACGCAGCCTCAACTTCAAGCCCGTGCTTCTCCGTCCAGGCTCAGACGCCCCGCGCCAAACATCGTGAACGCCAACAGCCCGCCGGCCATCGAAAAATTCTTCAGAAAATTGATGTGCTGCATCGGGTCGGCGCCGGTGTGGAAGATCAGTGCGGCGCTGATGCTGAATCCGGCCAGCAGAAATGCGACCAGGCGGGTCTGGAAGCCGAGCAGCAACGCGATCCCGCCGCCCAGTTCCAGCGCGATCACCAGCGGCAATAGTCCGCTGGGCACACCCATCGATGCCATGTAACCCTGTGTGCCCACGTAGCCGGCCCCCAGCTTGCCGTAACCGGCAATGATAAAGATCGCCGAGGCCATCAGCCTGGCGACGAGCGACAGCAACGCACTCACTGCGGGTTTGTCGATCAGATTCGCGATGCCGCCGTTGAACTGTTTGAAAATATTTGTATTGCCCATGTCATGCTCCTTTTGGTTTGAAGTAAAGTGATTCAGGCAAAATGCCCATTGTTAAAACGAAGTTTCGGTGCAGGCTAACATCGGCGCAGCCGATGTTAAGCAAAGCGGCCGGAACCAAAATCGTTCAGCGCCTGATGTATTTCCTGCTGCGTGTTCATCACGAACGGCCCGTATTGCACGATGGGTTCGTTGAGCGGCTTGCCCGCCACCAGGATCAGGCGCGCATCTTCCGTCGCAGCGAGTGTCACGCCATCCGCCCCAGGTGTATTGCCCAAGCTTCCTGAATTACCAAGGATACCCATGCGTCGCGACGCCACCTGCACGTCATCGACCATCACCGCGCCGCGGTACACATAGATAAAAGCGTTATGCGTATCCGGCAGCGCCGTCGAAAATTCCGCACCGGCAGGAACATGGATGTCCAGATACAGCGGCTCGGTGATCTCGCGTGTAACCGCGCCCGCCACGCCGTTGCTGGTCCCGGCGATCACCCGCACCTTCACTCCCTGCGGGGTGACATATTCGGGGATCTCACCACTGGCGAAATCGCGATACCACGGCGCGGCCATCTTGCGCTGCGCAGGCAGGTTGAGCCAAAGCTGGAAACCTTCCATCACGCCGTCTTCCTGTTCGGGAATTTCTGAATGGATCACGCCTCGCCCCGCGGTCATCCACTGCACGCCGCCGTTCTCCAGCAGGCCTTCGTGCCCCGCGCTGTCGCGATGCCGCATGCGTCCGGCCAGCATATAGGTCACGGTCTCGAAGCCGCGATGCGGATGATCCGGGAAGCCGGCGATGTAATCGTCCGGGTTGTCGCTGGCAAACGCATCCAGCATCAGGAAAGGATCGAGACGCTTTTGCAAACCGCCGGAAAGTACGCGGGTCAGTTTTACGCCCGCGCCGTCCGACGTGGCGACACCCTCGATGATGCGCTCGATGCCGCGCGTTTGATGTTGTACGACTGTAGCAATGCTGTTCATGATGACTCCTTAAATATCAGAAAGTGAGCGTCGGGTCAGGCAGGTACCAACTCCTGCAATTGACTCTCTTTCAATAGACTGACTGCCTCGATCAACCTGGTCTTCAATTCCTCGTTCCTGAGCGTGCCGCGCTCGACATCGAAATTCTCGTAAAAACTCGGAATGGCAAGACTGGCTTTGACATGACCCGCAAAGAACGGTACTGATCCGGTCGCTGCGGCCAATACGCTTGTGCCGCCGCGCGGACCCGGTGATGTCGAAAGCAACACCATGGGCTTGTCCTGAAATACCTTTTGGCCGATGCGCGAACTCCAATCGAACAGGTTCTTCCAGGCTGCGCTATAGGAACCGTTGTGTTCGGCAAAGGAAATCATCAGCGCATCGCTGGCCGCTATCCTGGACAGGAAAGCCCTGGCCAGTTCGGGATGGCCCAGCTCCGCTTCCCTGTCCACGCTGAACAATGGCAATTCGTAATCGTTCAGGTCCAGCACTTCGATTTCGGCGCCCTCTACCAGACCGGCTGCATACGTCACCAATTGCCTGTTGATCGAACTCTTGCTGTTGCTGGCTGCAAACGCTAACAATTTCATGATCGGTTCCTCCGTTGTTGGAAAGTGAGTGCATCATAGGCGGCTCGAAAAGATAGATAAAGCCAGGTAACTGAGATAGACTATTCCATAAATGGAACAAGCAAATATCTCTGCCGATGACTACATCCTGTTCGTCGCCATCGTCGAACAGGAGAGCATGGTGCGCGCCGCGGAGCATCTCGGCATGCCCAAGGCCACCGTTTCCCGCCGCCTGACCAATCTCGAGGCGGCCCTCGGACAGCGGCTGCTGTTGCGCACCACGCGCCGCCTGACGCTCACCGACTTCGGACAGGAATTCCTCGAGCATTGCCGTCGCGTGGCCGAAGAAGTCGCCGCGACCCGCGATTTCGTGCACAGCCAGGAAGAGCGTCCGCGCGGGCGTTTGCGTGTATCGATGCCGGGGGAATATGCGAAGCAGAATTCGCGCGCCTTCGCCACCTTCATCGAGACCTATCCCGAGATACAACTCGATCTCGACCTGACATCACGGCGTGTCGACCTGATCGGCGAACGCTTCGATCTGGCGATACGCATGGGAACTTTGGATAACGATTCGGCCCTGGCGGCACGCAAGATAGACGAACAAAGCATTGGCCTGTACGCCAGCCCCATCTATCTCGCACTGCATCCGGCGCCGAAACATCCGGATGACCTTGAGCATCATGCAGCGGTGCGCCTGATGTCGGCACGCGGGAGCGCGATTCCCTGGAAACTGCTGCGCGGCAAGACCGTTTGGGAAGGAACGCCGCACGGCAGGCTCACGCTGAATTCCATGGACGTGATACAGCAATTGTTGCTGGATGGTGCGGGTATAGGCGCATTGCCCGACCGTTTCGCGGCAGAAGATGTGAGCTTCAAGCGCCTGGTGCGGGTATTGCCGGAATGGCGCCTGCCTGCAGTTCCCGCCTGGGCGGTGACGCCGATGCGCCGCTACTTGCCGGCCAAGACACGCGCCTTGCTGGCGCATCTTGAACAGTTCATCGAGAAGGGCTAGCAGTTACTTCAGCCTGTCTCACCCTGCTCACCGCATTCAGATAAATCGCCACCAGCCCCGCCACCAGCCACAGACTGGTGATCGCTGCGATCCAGAATCCTTGCGCGCCGAGCGCTGATCCGAACGTGTCGGTCAGCCCGAGCAGGATGCCGCCGCCCAGGCCCAATCCCCACAGCAGCGTCGCATAGATCAGCATCGGCACCACCGATTTCTTGTAGCCGCGCAGCGCATTCACCGCCACGGCCTGCAGCGCATCGCCCAGATGATACAAAGCGGCCAGCATGATCAAGGGTATCGCCATCTTCTGCACCCCTGGGTCGGTGGTATAGAAGGCGGCGATGTGCGGCGCGCCGAACCAGAAGATCAGGCTGAGCACGACTGCGATCGCCATGCCGAGGCGGATGGCTTCCCAGCAGATGTGGCGGGCGCGCTCGCGCTGCCCCGCGCCGATGGCCTGGCCGGCCAGCACCGCCGTTGCATTGCCCAGCGATAACGGAATCATGAAAGCCAATGCCGCCAGGTTCGCCGCGATCTGGTGCGCGCCCGAAACCACCGGGCCCAGGCGCGCGATGAACAGCGCCATGAAGGTGAAGGCGGTCACATCCGCGATGAACGTCAGGCCGATCGGCGCGCCCAGCTTCAGGAACTCCACGATCGCCTTGCGATCCGGCGCGGCAAAACGGCTGCGCAACTGGAACTGCATGTAGTCCGGATGTCGCAGACACCAGCCCCAGGCGAGCGCGGCCATCAGCCAGACATCCACCGCGGTGGCGACTGCGCAGCCCGGCCCGCCCATTTCTGGCGCCCCCAGCAGGCCATACATGAACACCGCATTCAGCGGAATCTTGATCGCCAGCGAGAGCAGGTTGAAGAACATCACCGGGCGCGGGCGGCCGATGCCGATGGAAAGACCGAAGAAGATGCGCAACGCGAACACGCCCGGCACACCCCAGGCGGATGCGGCGAGATAGGCGCGCACCTTGGTTTCGACGATCGGCTGCAATTGCGAGATCGAAATGATAGGGCCGGGGAAACGCAGCAGCAGGATCGCCGCCAGCGCCAGCACCAGCGATATCCACACGCTTTGATGGATCTCCCGCCCGACATCGGCACCCCGGCCTGCGCCGTAAAGGTGAGCGATGATCGGAGGCAGTGCGAGCAAAACGCTGATCAGCGACATCAGCACCGTGGCCATGATCGATGCGGCGATGCCCACCGAGGCAAGGTCGATCGCAGACAGCCGCCCGGCCATCGCGGTGTCGATCACGGCATTCGCCATCCAGGCAAGCTGCGCGACCAGCACCGGCCAGGCCAGATGGATGAGTTGCGAGGTGGAAGAAGGGGGGCGTTGCATACCGGTATTCTACGGGAATGCTGGTTTGGATTTTGTTCGCGGTCTCAATCCGCCGCAACAAAGCTTACGAAGCAGTGCGAAAAATAGCAGCAGAGGCGATGGAAGATATGGAGAAGCAAAAGGCGAAAACGTAATACGAAGCTGAGGCGTTTAATTCAGCTTTTTTGCAGAATATTTCGTGGCGGCTTCAAGGTTCATCGCCATCTGACGAATAAACGAGTCCCAATCACGATAAATCCTAAGACTTGCTTTACGCACGATTGGGCCACCTTGCGTAATCTTTAGCTTTTCATGAGTGAGGTACATTGCTTGCGCAACTTTCTGCGCTTCAGGGTATCTGTCAAACAACGGGATTTTGTATGGGTCGATGAAGCCTCGCTTTAGCCCAGAGGCACAGGATTTTCTGTTCTCATCCCAGAACCCTCTTTCCATGTTGTTGCGTGGTTCTATTAGCTCGGAGTCATAATCATTCATCCAAAGTTCTAGAGCATCTCTAACGCGCTGGAACAATACCTGAGAAATTATTGTGAAATCCAAGTCGGAATGTGCTCCGAACGGGCGCTTAATATTCTGATCTGGGCTCAGAGAGAAACCTTGTCGTCCACTGCCAATGATCGTAACTTCTTTTGCTTGGACACCTAAGCGATGTGAAAGCCAAATACGGACAGCCTCGTATGTACCAGGACGATCTTTAAACGCGAAGGGTATGCCCTCAGATAACCAAAGTCGGCTCATTGCTTGCAAGGCATTTACGTCACGGGCCGCAGCAGCCGACAACAATTTATCGGCTGATGGATGATGATCAGTCAATGAATCCAAAGTATTAAAGTAATCAAATGGGCGCATAGCTAGTCTCAGTCATAATCCCATTGTAGGTGTAACCAACCTTATGACGCTCATACAGCATCAACAGGTGGCGTGCTCGTGCATCAATCTGCTGTCGCCGCCGAGTAGAAAGGGAACGGGGCTGAGGATATTTAAGCCGTGCAATAAGCCGCCCCGTTTCGATAGGTGAGATAACACCCGGACGCAACTTAAGACGCCAGCATGCTGCGTCAAAGCTATTCATTCGCCAACCGTAATACGCGATGTATAGATATACTGCAGGTAAATCGCTTTTTGGAATCACACGTGTTACTAATGTTGCCAAGCCCATTTCCAGAATCTTCCGCTGCAATGTGCGCTCAAATCGTCCGGTTACTACCCGAACAATTTGCATTTCAATAGTGCTTGCACCTTCAAAACGTCCTCGTACAACAGTACGCCATGCAGCGCGCAACACCGCAATAGGGTCGATTCCCCCGTGACTGGAAAAACGGTGATCTTCACCAGAGATTAATAGTTGCTGTGCAAGGATTGATGGTCTATCGTTTTCTTTGGTCAGATACACTTGATAAACAGAAATCAAGCATGCCCGCATCGATTTCCACTCCGACCGAAATATCCAGAGTGCAAATGCAGATACAATTTTCGACAAATACTTCATGAATCTTTCTCCCAGCTTCAACGAATCCAAATGAATTATTAAATTTTTAAGTATAGAGCTAAAGGATTGATGATCGAGCTGCTTCTCCGCATAAAAGTATATTAACTCTAGCCCATTATGGTCCTAGCTCCTTTCGATCAGGTCAGCATATGTAATATGGCCCTTTACCATTGCTATGTCCTTATCGGCAATCCTTTCATTCGCAATTAAATGCCGATATGCACGAATCCGATTTCGATATCCTTTTGTTAATCGTGGCTTGGTGCCATGAACCAAAAGCCCATGTACTTTTAGTCTTGCAGGTAGTTCCGCAAGATGCACTTTCTCTTCAGCAATTTGCCATTCAAAACACCAGGAACCGGAGTCGATTTGCTTCCCCCTGCGACCTATGCCGCAATCGGCATCATGTGTTCGAGTTGACTCTCGATTGCGTTGCGGGCTTCGCGCAATTCGTATTCGTCTTGCAAGCCCATCCAGAATTGCACGGAAGTGCCGAACACCTTGGCCAGGCGCAGTGCGGTATCGGCAGTGATGCCGCGTTTGCCCAGCACGATCTCGTTGATACGGCGCGGTGGTACACCTATCGAATTGGCCAGTCTGGTTTGGCTGATTTCCATCGGGCGCAAAAACTCCTCGAAGAGTATTTCGCCGGGATGTATGTTCTTTAATTTGGCCATTTCCTTCTCCTTAATGGTAGTCGACTATCTCGACTGCATCGGGGCCGCTGCTCGTCCACACAAAACAGATACGCCACTGATCGTTGATGCGAATGCTGTGTTGTCCTTTTCGATCATCTTTCAATGCTTCGAGCCGGTTTGCCGGGGGTATCCTCAAATCAGTTAGCGTATGCGCCTTGTCCAGCATGAACAGCTTCCGTAATGCGACTTGCTGAATGTCGCGTGGCAATCTGCGCGATACCTCACCCCGCCAGATTCTCTCGGTTTCCCTGGATGCAAATCCGATAATCATATGCCAGCATAACGTATGTCGTTATACCGTGCAACTGGCTATTCCGTCTTTACTTTCGCGCTGACCTTTCGTTAAAGGGGCACCCAATAGTCCGCGGCGTATACGAGATAGAGTTTGCATCGCTTGCAGCGATGCCAGCCCCGCGAAGCTGAGCGGGACAATTCCTATAGGAGCGGGCCATGCCCGCGATTGTTTTTTTCATTCGCAGGCAGCACCCGCAAAGGGTACGCCGTGGTTGTAAGGGGCTGAAGCCCCAACAACACACGCAGGGCCCGCTCCTACAGGGATGATCGGAAATCAATTGAGGCACAGCCAAATTGGCAATCCAGATTGAAACCGGCGCGTGGCAAAAACCCAGTGTCCTGCAATACCCGGTCATGGAATATTTCCGGGCGCAACAGATCGCTTGCTGCGATGTAGATATGGCCGATCAGGGCATCACTTCGACCTGTGCAGCCCCCGCTGTCATTTCACCGATCACGGCCGCATCGGCAAAGCCTTCCTGCGCGAAGATCGCCAACACTTGTTCTACCGCCGCGGGAGAACATGACACCAGCAGACCGCCGGATGTCTGCGGATCGGTCAGCAGCGCTTTTTGCACCGGGGTGACGGATGCGGCAAGGTTCACGTCATGGCCATAGGCCGCCCAGTTGCGTTCGGAAGCACCCGTCACAAAACCGCTTTCGGCGAGTTGATGCACATTCCGCAACAACGGAACCTGCGCCATATTGATGCGGGCTTTCAGTTTGCTGCCGCGTGCCACTTCCAATAAATGACCGAGCAGGCCGAAGCCGGTCACGTCGGTGATCGCATGGACATCCGGGACATTGGACAGGGCCATGCCGGGTTTGTTGAGCTGGGTGGTGGTGGCCAGCATCGCGGCGTAACCGTCGGCATCAAGCTGGCCTTTCTTCAATGCGGCCGACAAAATGCCCACACCGAGCGGCTTGCCGAGGATCAGCTTGTCTCCGGCCCGGGCGTCGGCATTGCGCTTGATCCTGGAGGGGTGAACCAGTCCCATCACCACCAGGCCGTAAATCGGCTCCACTGAATCGATCGAGTGTCCACCCGCAATCGGAATGCCGGCCTCGATGCAGGCTGCCTCGCCCCCCTTGATGATTTTTCCGATGATGTCGATCGACAATTGCTTGATCGGCATCGCAACCAGTGCCAGCGCCATGATCGGGGTGCCGCCCATGGCATAGACATCCGAAATCGCATTGGTTGCGGCGATACGCCCGAAATCGAACGGGTCGTCAACGATAGGCATGAAGAAATCCGTCGTTGCGATCAGTGCCTGCTCATCGTTGAGCTTGTATACGGCGGCATCATCGGCGGTCTCGATGCCGACCAGCAATTGTTCGGGGATCGGAAATCCGCTCGAGGATTTCAGGATCTCGGCCAATAAGCCGGGAGAAATTTTGCAGCCGCAGCCTCCGCCATGAGAAAAGGAAGTCAGCTTGATGCCGTCGGTGTGCAAGGTATTCATGTGAGCCTCTAGGTTTGAGTGAAACAATTTTCCAGCAACTTCAATAAAGATGCGCGTTCGTGTTCCGGCGCAAAAAGCGGGGCGCGGGCGGCACATTGCGCCTGCAGCCGGCCGTAGAATTCCGGGTCGCCGGCAGCACGTTCGATCAGCTGCGCCAATTTTAAACTATCGCCGGGCGGAAAGTAGCCCGTATATTTTTCGCCCAGCATGCCGCGATTGCCCGGAATATCGCTGGCCAGCACCGGCACGCCGCTGGTGACGGCTTCAATGATCACGTTGGCGCCGCCTTCCATCCGGGACGTGATGGCCATCAGGTGGCTGCGCTTCAAACGCTGGCGCGTCTCGGCATGGGATAAATTGCCCAGCCATCGGTATTGCGGGTGGCGCTGCCGGGTTTTCCCGGCCAGCCTGCCCAGCGCGGGGTCAAGCGCGCTGCCAATATGGATCAGGCGGATTTTTTTTGCCCGCAGAAATTCTGCCGCGCGCATGAATGTGGCGGGGTCTTTCTCGCTGCGCATGTGGCCTATCATCGCCACGTCAAAATATCGCGACTGGGTTGCGGGATGCTTGTCGATCGCCTTGAGCGAGGGCGCGGATTGAAAGATGACCCGGGTCTTGCTGCGCAATGCCTGGTCGAGCATCGCCAAACCGGCGGGCTGCAACACCACCAGATGCGTGGCCAGCTGCAGGGAACGCTGCGCATCCGCGTCGCTGAGGATGTCCCGGTACAGATCCGTGCCGGTGAGCACGACGATCAGCGGCCGCGCAGGAAAGGCCGCGGCAAACGCGGCGATGGATGGCGCCGAGCGGCGGGCATGCAGTGCTATCATGGCGTCGCAGGGATTGCCGTCCCATTGCACCGCGATCGATACCCGGTAATCCTTGTGCAGGAAGCGCGACCAGCGTCGGGCGGTTTGCCAATTGCCATTGTTGGCATCGGCCAATGCGGGGCTGATTATGACGATATGCGGTTTAACCATTTAACGATGCCAATTCATTCTTCCTTCCGGAACGCCTCGCCCGCCCAACTGGCGGCCATGCTGCGGGATGCGCGTGATTATACGCTGGCGCTGTTCGAGCGCTTCCAGACAGCCGGACTGGACGATCCGGCACGGGTGCCTGATCTCGCTATCGTCAATCCGCCGCTGTGGGAGCTGGGTCACACGGCTTGGTTCGCCGAATGGTTCGTGCTGCGCGAGGCCGCCACTAGCGATCCCGCATCGGCGCGGCGGCCCTGCTTGCTGGATGCGGGCGACCGCTGGTTCGACTCGAACAGCGTCGCCCACGCCAGCCGCTGGACGCTGGACCTGCCTGATACCGCTGCGATAAAAAGCTATGCGGATGAAGTCCTGCGGCGCATCCTGGAAAAGCTTGCGCGTGCCCCGGATGATGCGACCGCGCTGTACCCGTTTCGCCTGGCGCTGGCGCATGAGGATATGCACGGCGAAGCCTTCGCCTACACGCTGCAAACGCTGGGACTGACCGCGCCGACTATCCTGGCGGGAACAGCTTGGCCTGAGACGCGGGGATCATCGGCAGCGCCGCGCGATTTGCACTTCGCGGGCACGACATTCCAGCTGGGCAGTCCCGCGACGCACGAATTTGTGTTCGACAACGAGAAGTGGGCACATGCTGTCCGCCTTCCCGCATACGACATCAGCCCAGCCCCGGTATCGAACCAGGAGTACCGGCGATTCATGCTGGAAGGCGGCTATGACAACCCACAATTCTGGAGCGCCGCCGGGCAGGCCTGGCTGGCCAACACGAAACGATCCGCTCCGCGCTACTGGCAGCGTGACGGCAAGTTGTGCGAGCGGTTCGGGATCACGGTCGCGCTGCCGGATGACGAGCCGGTGCGCCATGTGAGCCTGCACGAGGCGCAGGCATACTGCCGCTGGGCCGGGCGCCGCCTGCCGAGCGAAGCGGAGTGGGAGTTTGCGGCTTTGTCGGGACAGGCGACTTTGTCGGGACAGCCCGATTTCCGCTGGGGCGATCTGTGGGAGTGGACCAGTTCAGCGTTCGAACCCTACCCCGGATTCACGGCGGAGAGGTATCTGGAATATTCGGCGCCATGGTTCGGCACCCACCAGGTGCTGCGCGGCGCGTCATTCGTCACCCGTCCGCGGATGCGCTCGGCGCGCTACCGCAATTTTTTCATGCCGGAGCGGGATGACATCTTTGCCGGGTTCAGAACCTGCGCGATCTATTGAGATTTCCATAGTTCACGACATACACGCCGTCATTTCCGCGAAAACGAGCGTAGCGAAGTTTCGAGCTTGCGGCCAAGCGGGAATCCAGTGGGTTTAAACAAAATGCATTTTTGTCTTGCTGGATTGCTTCACTTCGTTCGCAATGACGGCATTTTGAATCCTGTCACTTCACCGTAATGCCCCCGTCATTGCAACAATGCTTCAGCTGCGAGCGAAGTGCGGCAGAGGCATAGCCGACGCGGCAATCCAGAATGCCTTGTCATTGCGAGTCGGCGAAGCCGGCGTGGCAATCCAGGACAGCAAACCGCTGGATTGCTTCACTTCGTTCGCAATGACGGCATTTTGGATTCCCGTCATTGCAACAATGCTTCAGCTGCGGGCGAAGCGCGGCAGAGGCGTAGCCGACGCGGCAATCCAGATGGTTTAAACAAAATGCATCTTTGTCTTGCTGGATTGCTTCACTTCGTTCGCAATGACGGCACTTTGAGCCCCCGCACTACATTCACAATGACGGCAAGGGTGTCATGAATTATGTAAGTTCAATAGTTCATGCACCCATAAGGGGGGCGTTCATTCACATCGCCCGTGCATGGCAGACCATGAACCAGTCATCGGCATCGTTCCAGGTGCGGGTCACTTTGAATCCCGCCTGCTGCAGAAGCCGCACAAAATCGTCGGGCGCGTACTTGTAACTGTTCTCGGTATGGATGCGCTCGCCCTGCTGAAAGCGGCGCTCGCCGCCCTGCCATTTGACGGTAACGGCATGCCTGGCTTCAAGGTACATTTCGATCCGGCTTTGCGCCGTGTTGTAGAAACTGACATGCCGCCACTCGGCGATATTGAAATCCGCGCGCAGCAATCGGTTCAGGTGCAGCAGCAGATTCAGGTTGAACGACGCGGTCACGCCCAGCGCATCGTTATAGGCCGCATCCAGGATCGCCGTGGCTTTGACCAGGTCCACACCGATCAGCAATCCGCCCTCACCCCCGCACGCGGCGTGCAACCGCCTGAAAAACGCCACCGCCTCTGCGGGGGTGAAATTTCCGATGGAAGAGCCGGGATAAAAGAATGTTCGCCGATCCCGCTGCACCCTGTCCGGCAAGCGCAATTCACTGGAAAAATCCAGGCCCAGCCCGGTCATCTGAATGTGAGGAAACCGTTGTTGCAGGTCGCCAACGGCATCGCGCAGGAAATCGACGGAGATATCGACCGGCACATATTGCGCGGGTTGCAGGGCCGGGAACAAACGCGCCGCCTTGGCGCAGTTTCCCGCTCCCAGATCGATCAGCGTACCGCCCACGCCGACTGCCTCGGCGATCTCGCCCAGGTGGGCATCGAAAATGGAAGCTTCAGTGCGCGACAGATAATATTCCGGCAATTCGCAAATAGCGGCGAACAGCCTGGAACCCAGCGCATCGTAAAAATATTTTGGCGATGCGAAGGCGGATGCGGCCAGCAGCCCGGCACTCAGTTCTGCGCGGAGCCGTTGATCGCTGGCATGATGCAGCTGGATGAATTCAGGCAAGTTGGCAATCATGGTGTCCATCGTCCGGGAATTGACTGGGGAATTGGCTGGCGCGTGTCAGCCGCAATTGTACCCATGACGGCGTAACTGGTTGCAAAACATTGAGACGTCCCGCCGCCGCTTGTTCGCGCGCCGCAGATCAAACCGCACTGGCCCGCAGGGCCCGCACCAGCATGTTGGCTTTTGCCTGAAAATTCAGGGGGTGCGACTCGCACAGCAGATTGGCGTGGTGCAGGATGGTCGAGGCAGCAGGCGGGAACGCGGTATTTTTCACGGCGAACACGATTTGGTTGAAACCATCCCCGGCATCAACAACCACCCTGTTCCCGGCGAAGCTGTTGCTGATGCGCGCAAGATATTCATCGTAGTGCGGATAGTCTTTCCACATGTTGACGACCATGATGCCGTTATCGGCCAGCGCGGCAAAGCAATCATCGTAAAACCGCTGGCTGCTTAATTGAGCGGGCAAACCATCCGCATCGAATCCATCCACGATCAGCACATCCGGCTTACTGGCGGTATCGGCCACCCACCCGGCCCCGTCGCCCAGCAACACGCGAAAGCGCGCATCATCTGCCGGGATCGCGAATTCATTGCGCAGCGCGATCACGTCGGGATTGATCTCGACAGCGGTGATCTCGGTACCCGGCAAATGGCGGTAGCAATACTTCGCCAGGGAACCGCCGCCCAGCCCGATCATCGCGACATGCCTGGGCGATGGCTCAAGCAACAAAAAACTCATGATGACCCTGGTATAGGCAATGACCAGCTCATCCGTGTCATCGATGCTCATCTCGCTTTGGGTGGACCACTCATCAAACTGCAACGAGAGGATACCGTCACTCTCCGTCAAATACGGCTTCATGGTTTCAATCTTCGTTTGAGGTTAGCCCGCCTGCGCAGCCCGATCCGCGCCGCAAGGGTGGGCGATGATAGCAGGCGGCGCGGGCAACACGCTGATCAGTGTCATCGGCACGCTGCTCAAGTTGGCAGCGGCGATGCCGACCGGGGAAAGGGCTATCGCCGACTGCCGCCCGGCCATCGCGGTGTCGATCACGGCATGAGCATCATCGCAAGCTGCGCGACCAGAACCGGCCAGGCCAAATGAATGACGCGCTGGATGAGTTGCGAGGTGGAGGAAGTGGGGGCGATCCATTTCAGTATTCTACGGGAATGCCGATTTGGATTTTGTTCGTGGCATCAAACTGACTCAACGAGGCTCACGAAGATGTGCGGGAAATAGCAGGAGAGGCGATGGAATAACTGGCGAAGAGAAATGTGAAAACGTGATACGAAGCTGACCCTATTTTCGGGGTTCAACGAAAAATTTGGCATTGACCGGAGTGTGGCGGTCATGGATACTTTTATCCATGCGTTTCAATTTCCTATCCTTGTGACGGACTTCTGGACATGGGCCTCCATCGTCGGGCTGTCGATGACCCCCAACCTGGTGCTGGGGCCATCGGCGGCGGTCGGCGTGGGCATCGCGGCGCATTACGACCCGTGGGTCTTCCTGCCGGTGGTCGCAGTGGCGGGCTACTTCGAGGGGCTCGTCCTCGCCTGGCTCGCCGGCGAGAGCACGCAGATCGGTTTCATCAACCGGTGGGTCGCGCGGCTGCGTACGCCGAGGGCCGTGGCGTTCGCCAACAGGTGGGGAATCTGGGGCGGCCTCACCCTCGGCTGCGCCTTGGTCGGCCAGGAGCCTATCCTGGTGGCGCTCCGCTGGCTGGGCGTCGACATGCGCCGGCTCTGGTTGCCGCTGGCGGTCAGCAACGCGGTCTTCGCGGTCCTCTACTACGCGGTCGTGTGGTTCGGCGTCGACCAAGTCACGCACCTCTGAGTCCACCCATCTCGGCACGCAGGCCTGCGCCGTAAAGCTGCGCGATGATCGGCGGCAGCGCGAGCAATACGCTGACCAGCGTCGTTTTATCTTCGCAGCAGGTAGGGTGGATATCCCCGCGAGGGGGAGGCCGGGGGTACCCGGCGGCTTTGCCGCCACCCTTCCGCTCAGCGCAGCGCATCCACCACTTTTCCTGATCCGTTTTATGTCCGCGCTTTCAACATCCCAAGACGCCACTGTTCTTGTGTAGGCGCCTCTCGTCAGGCGCGGTGCCGGCTCTCGCCGGTGGTCACGCCCCCGGCGATCATGTGCGCCACGCGCAGCGGTTCCGGCAGTTGGCTGTTCTGTTGCAGGCTGGCGAGCAGCCTTGCCGCATTCTCCGGTGTGATGCCGCAGCGTTGCACGCAGAGCCCGGCCGTAGTCTCCATGGGACCGGCCGCCTCGATCAGGCGCCATTTGCGGGCGCCGCCCGGCACTTGCTCCAGCAGGGCCTTGCGTATCGCCTGCAAGTCGGGCCGGTAACGCGCCACCACCAGCGAACAACCGGGGACGGAGCCCAATTGATTTTATGAAAAGAATGGGACTCCGTCCCCGTGTAGTTTCAAAATTATTGTTTCTCATTCACTTTCTGAATATCCAGTAAAGAACCGACAGCACCAAAGAAATGACGATGCTGGTCGTAATCGGAAAGTAGAAGCTGAACCTTTTTCGTTCGATATAGATATCACCGGGAAGATGGCCGATGCCCAGTTTGGACAGCCAGGGCCAAGCCACTCCAGCCAGAATGAAAATGACGCCAATGATGACGAGCCACTTTGCCATGATCGCTACCTCTCGATTGACACGGCTGGTTGCTCGCCGCATGCGATTCCTGCTCAGGAACTGACCTTGCCGGATCGAGAATGCACATCAACAGGGTCAATCAAAGCAGCAAGATCAAGATTCCGCAAAGCGTCAACGGCGATCTCCCACCTGCCTTCGTGACAAAGGCCGCTGACCCCGGCCTCCTCATATGCCTTGAGTGCGGCTTCCACGCATGCTTCACGGACGGCTTGTGCCAGGCGTTGTTGATCATCTCTCATGAATTCCTCACTCCGGTTCATGACGTTCATTGAGGGCACGCCGCTTTTGGCGCGCCAGTTTGGAACGTCAAGTCATGCTACAGACCGAGATCCGACAGGCCTGGGTGATTATCCGGACGTCGGCCCAGCGGCCAATGGTACTTACGGTCCGCTTCCTTGATCGGCAGGTCGTTGATGCTGGCGAGACGGCGGCGCATCAGGCCATGCTCGTCAAATTCCCAATTCTCGTTGCCATAGGCACGAAACCAGTTGCCCGAATCGTCGTGCCACTCGTACGCGAATCGCACCGCTATACGTGCCTCATCAAAAGCCCACAGCTCTTTGATGAGACGGTAGTCGAGCTCCTTCGCCCATTTCCGCCGGAGGAACTGCACGATCGCTTCACGCCCCGACAGGAACTCGGCACGGTTTCGCCAAGTGCTGTCTATGGTGTAGGCGAGTGAGACCCGTTCGGGTTCGCGTGTATTCCATGCGTCCTCGGCCATGCGCACTTTCTGGGCCGCCGTTTCCCGTGTGAAGGGCGGTAAAGGAGGACGGCTATTCGGGTTTGCGGTCATTTTATTCTCCTGGATTGATGGGATTGCAGGGGCAAAGTTCGAATCGTTTTTCTGCTTCTGAATTGTATAAACCTTGGTCTTTTGGGCTCGTGCTTGAATTATTTCCGGATTATTTGATTGGTTCAAAAATCTGTTTGCCGGAAACGGCTATCCTGTTCCAGGAATTAATAATGATCACCTGCATGATAATTTGCGCCAGGGCATTTTCACCATAAAGTTTTAAAACTTTATCGTAGGTTTCATCGCTGACACCGTCTTCCGAAATAAGGGTTATCTCTTCGGTTAACTGCAGCACTGCTCTTTCTTCAGCGGTAAATAACGGTGATTCCTGCCATGCGGACAACGCAAATATTCTCCGTGGGGTTTCGCCGATCCTCAGCGCTTCCTGCGTATGCATGTCTATACAATAAGCGCAGCGATTAATTTGCGAAGCCCTTATTTTTATCATTTCCCGAAGCAGGGCCGGAAGCTGAGAGTTCTTGATGTATTGCTCCATCCCAAGCATGGCTTTGTAAGCATTGGGTTCAATGTCCTTGATTGATTTTCGTTGCATCGTATTTATTTTCCCGAAAGTAAATTATTGATAACGACGGCCTCGTTGTGTTCCTCATCTTTGGCGGCGTACAGCAGAGTTACCGTTTTGTTCTGCCTTACGATTTTCTTGAGCGCGGCAACAGGTTCCTCGTTGTTGGCAAGCTCGATTTTGTATTTCTTTTGAAATCCAATCCATTTCTTTGGGTCGTGGCCGAACCACTCACGCAACCCGGCGCTCGGGGCTATGTCTTTGAGCCACAGATCAAGCTTCGCTCTTTCTTTTGACACCCCGCGCGGCCACAAGCGATCAACCAGAACTCTCGCGCCGTCACTTGGCACCGGCTCCTCATAAATTCTTTTGATGACAATTCTCATGTGTGCGTCTAATAGTTCTTGTCGTCATAGCCCGGGAATCTGTCCTGTTTGACTGTGATACCGCGTTCATGCAACTTTGAGCCGATACTCTCAACCATCGGCTCGGGCCCGGACAGATAGAGTATTTGTTTTTTCGCTTGGGGCGCAAGCTCAATAATTTTATCTTGCGGTGATATGTTCACCAATGACGATACGCGATGAAATGGGGACGGAGCCCCATTCTTTTCACCAACCGTGCTTCGTTCGCTATTATTCTGCCCAAGCTCATTTCGCTCTCTCCTCAAACCGTAAACTTTCCTGCTCACCGTTTAGTTCGCCAGCCGTTTTCTTGCGCCCCGCCTACCCGGGCCGAAATCAATTGGACTCCGCCCCCATTTCATTCCCTGTGTAATCGGTCCCTGTGTAATCGCAGGTTACGCGATCTTATTACATCCAATGCCATTCAACCGATATTCATAAGCTGGACAATATATCATAATGTGATATATTTATCCGTCTGCGGTTGAAATTAAAGAGCTGCTGCACGCAGGCCAGATAAATCATTTGGAGGTTCTATCATGTTGATTACATGGATTGGCGCATTGTTTGTCTTTACACCATTTTTCATATTGGCGTTGATGATAATTTTTACAGGTAAGTCCGATAAATAGATAAGCATCGGCTAGCTCCCACTGGCCGTAATATCAAAAGTGGCGGACCGCCGTCGGGGCATTTATTTCGCGGCACTATGTGCTGTTGAGGATATTGTTTCGGCAGGCGCGCCTGGAAATGGGTGGCGGTGCAGCAGGTAGAGTCTGCCACTTGTCTGCGCGACCAGCACCGGCCAAGCCAGATGGATGAGTTATGAGGCGGAAGAGGTGCGGCGATGCATATCAGTATTTTACGGGAATGCTGATTTGGATTTTGTGAGCGAGTTCAAGCTGCCGCAATGATGCTTACGAAGATGTGCGAGGTATGGCAGAAGAGGCGACAAGGTGATGCCAAGCTGCGCATTTTAAATTAAACCGTGGTCAGTCCCTGATTATTCGGTTGAAATTTTCCGGAGTAGTCGGGCTCCGCCCCCGGCCTCTCGTAAAATGACATGAGTTTGATATGCCGTATTGTTCGTTTCGATATGGTTTCCGGGCCAGGCTACAACATTTCAACGATCCACTTTGTCACCGTCGCGGTTGCATGGGCGCACTTCTGACCGCGCGCATCATCGAAAGCCTTGTATTCGCCGGCATCCCACATGTCGTAGGTGCGCCCCGTAAATTGTTGCTGCAACTGGCGGCAAGTTACCCCGCCGAATTCCTGGCGGAAGCGCTCGGTGAGTTCCCTGGTCTTTTTGAAATTATTGATGTGGCGCCCGCTGTCCAACTTGTCGCGTTCACGTCCATATTTTGCGCTCAAGGCCAGGACACCACCGGTTAACGCACCGCATACACCTTCGCCCAGCAGTCCACCGCCGCCTGAAAGTCCATGACTCGCCTTGACCGTCTGATCGTCGATGATCCCGACTGTTTCCTGCACGGTTGCAAGAACACACTGCGGGCAACAACCGTAATCAAGCTCGTACTTGAAGGCTTTCGCGTAAGCCTGTTCGCCGAGGTCGCGTTTCTGTTCGATGTCCATGATCAGCTCCTAGAATATTAGCGATTTCTAATATGGTACATCTTGCCTGGTGGATCCGCAATGAAATGTCCCGCTTGAAACCGGTTCCGGCTGATGGGCGGGCGATGCCGGTGGCAAGGCCGAAGAATGGGTTATATGGGGACGAAGCCCCATTCTTTTCACAAAACAATTAGGCTCCGTCCCTAAGCATTTGTGCGATGTTTCGCCATGAAAAAAAACCCACCGGGCAAGGGTGGGTTATTCGGTCAGGCTTCGGTATGGATCACTGAGTCACCGCACGCATCCTGTCAATTTTCTCGATAACAGCCTGATAGAGATCATGGTCGGAATCGGGGTTGTTGCGGTCTGGATGATGTGCACTACGGATCTTTTTCAGTTTAGTCATATCGTCGGGCAGGTCATGTACCCTGGTCACCCGGTCACCGTTTTTGACCATCGCGCGCTGAAGCTCAGCCTCTGCGCCTTCGCGTGTGTCATATAACTTCTTGCTGCCAAGCCGCCAACCATCCTGATTCTTGCGCGGGGATAGCTTTTGCTCACCATCAAACCAGATCCATTTTCCGGTATCGGGATCCTGTTCAAAATGAATGGTAGTGATGGCGTAGGTGTAAACGGGCGGCTCGATTTCCCTGGCGAATAGCTTGATGATCTTGCCGACAGTCCCCACCGTCGCAAGGTAATACGCGCCTGCCTCATGCGGGCAGAACGCGCTGCTGTGCGTTGGTTCAGGCTTGCTGTCGTTACTTGATGAATTCATTTCAGCCATGCGGCTGAGTGCTTTGCGTTGTGCGTTGGTCACTGGTATTGCTCCTTATATTTGTTGAAACCCACTGGGTTCACCCCTCGCTGAAGGGATCACCCGCTGGACTCCCGGCAAAACAAAAGGCCACCCCTAAGGATGGCCTGATTGTTTGCTATGTCTGGCTCCCCGAGTAGGCTTAGCATCTACGACCTGCGAACTAACCGTCGTATTCCCAAGCCACCACCGGAGTGACCATCAATTAAATCAATTGAATCAGTTGCATGATTATACCGAATCCGGCGTGGAATTGCTGCATATCGCCGGGTCTGGTGCAGAAAATAGCAAAATCAAAGGTACCTTTGGTTATTCCCCAGTGATTTGCCAACAGTTGCGTGGCATAACGATATTCGTTTTGCTGCCATATGATCATCGGATTTTCATCTATTGATACTTCCATAATTCACGACACCCTTGCCGTCATTGCGAACGAAGTGAAGCAACCCAGCAAGACCAAGATGCATTTTTTTAAACCATCTGGATTGCCACGTCGGCTACGCCTTCTCGCAATGACAGGGCATTGCTGGATTGTCGCGTCGGATTCGCCTCTGCCGCGCTTCGCTCGCAGCTGAAGCCTTGTTGCAATGACGGGGCATTCTGGATTCCCCTACGGCATTTAGGTTTATGACACAGCAAGTTTGCCACCCTCACCCCAAAGTCCGGCCCACCACCTCCTGCACATCCTTGGACAAGCCTTTGGCCGCTGCCACTTTCTGCAACGCAGCCTGCATCTGTTGTTTCAGCGCGGGCCGGTATTTTTTCCAGTGATCCAGCGTGCGCACCAGACGTGCGGCCACCTGCGGATTGAGCTTGTTCAGCGCGATCACCTGTTCTGTCCAGAACTCATAGCCGCTGCCATCCGCCGCATGGAACTGCGACGGATTGCCGTTGCAGAAACTGAAGATCAGGCTGCGTGCGCGGTTGGGGTTCTTCAACGTGAACGCGGGATGGGTCATCAGCTTGCGCACCGCGTTGACATCGGTATGGGTCGCCACCGCCTGCAGGCTGAACCATTTGTCGACCACCAGCGCCTCGTTTTTGAAATCACGATAGAAGCGGTTCAACGGCTGTTGTGCCGTGTTGCTGCCGGTGTTGACCAGCGCCATCAGCGCGGCGAGGCGGTCGGTCATGTTGTCGGCGGCGGCGATCTGCGCGTGCGCCAGTTGCAGCGTGGATTCATCTTGCCAACCCAAAAGATAGGACAGGCACAGATTCTTCAGGCCGCGCCTGCCGGCCGACTTTGCATCGGGGCTGTATTTGCCGGGTGTCAGGTTGGCTGCATAGGCGGCGATGAAATCGGCCTTGAGTCTTTCCGAAATTGTCTTGCGCATGAATTGGCGCGCGGCGTGGATCGCCTGCGGGTCTATCACTGCGCACTGTTCGGCCAGCATCAATTCCGAAGGCAGCGTCAGCACCACCTCAATGAAGGACGGGTCCAGCGACTGGTCGTTGAGCGTGGTGCGCAACGCGTCGATGAACAGTTCATCCAGCGTCAGCTCTTCACCGTGTTGCACCTGTTCGATCAGCTTGAGCAGGCGTTGCATCGCCAGGCGCTGTCCGGCCTCCCAACGGTTGAAGGCATCGCTGTCATGCGCCATCAGCTGCGCCAGCTCCCGGTCGGTATAGTCGTATTCCATCACCACCGGCGCGGAGAAGTTGCGCAGTAAGGATGGCGTGGGTTTTGTGGTGATGCGGTTAAAGGTGAACGTCTGTTTTGCCTGGGTCAGCTCCAGCACGCAGGTGGTCGCCGGTTTTGAATCTGCAGCGCCCTCAAGATACAGCGCCATGTCTCGACCCCGGGCATCGAGCAGGCCCACCGCAACCGGGATATGGAAGGGCAGCGGCTTCTTTTGCCCCGCGCCGGGCTTGCAGCTTTGGCTGAGCATCAGTTCATAGGTCTGCTTGGCGGCGTCGTAGTGGCTTTGCACTTTGAGCTGCGGCGTGCCGGGCTGGCTATACCAGCGCTCGAACTGGCTCAGGTCGCGCCCGCTGCTGTGTGCCATCGCCGCGCGGAAATCGTCGCAGGTCACTGCCTGCCCGTCATGCCGTGCAAAGTACAGGTCCATGCCTTTGCGGAAGCCGTCACGTCCCAGCAGGGTCTGGACCATGCGCACCACCTCGGCACCTTTTTCATAAATAGTGACCGTGTAGAAATTGCTGATCTCCACAAAACTGTCCGGCCGCACCGCATGGGCCATGGGCCCCGCGTCTTCGGAAAATTGCACCTGGCGCAGCGCACGCACATCCTCGATGCGCTTCACCGCGCGACCGCTGGCCGTGCCGACCATGTCGGCGGAGAATTCCTGGTCGCGGAACACGGTGAGGCCTTCCTTCAACGACAACTGGAACCAGTCGCGGCAGGTCACGCGGTTGCCGGTCCAGTTATGGAAGTATTCATGGCC
>Ga0307375_10001458_pt1 | contig 25772 bp, 25 predicted proteins | sample TR1MG_FD_202531 | JGI IMG/M metagenome (GOLD analysis project Ga0307375, IMG submission 202531) | Soil microbial communities from Risofladan, Vaasa, Finland - TR-1 | ecosystem: Environmental > Terrestrial > Soil > Coastal area > Acid sulfate soil | place: Finland: Risofladan, Vaasa | collected...
AGAACGGAACGTCCCAGGAGGAATGACATGCACAAGACATTAGTAGTCGGCATCCGGCGCGAGCCCACCCGTCGGGTGCCGTAAAAAGAAGACCCCCGATCAGTCTGGCCTAGTAAACGAGCCTGATCGGGGGTCGTGGTGAGCATCCACCGGGTGCGCTGATCACAGGTTTACCCGTGACCAGTGGTCCATTTTATAGCGCCGTCGCCTCAACATCGCAAATCGAGGGACGGCTTCTAAGTCGGATATCCGACAGGAGCAAACGATATGACGAAGCAGCCGCCCAACTCGGGCAAGCCTTGGACGTCCAAGGATCACGGCCAACTCAAGGACCTTGCCCGTGGCAACACGCCCACGAGGGTCATTGGGTTGAAGATGGGCCGGACGCCGGCCGCGGTCAGCAATCAGGCGAGCAAGGACGGGGTTTCGCTGAAGCCCACGAACCAGTCGCCCTACAACCGCAAGCCGTAAGTAAGTCGCGGAACAGCAGGTGGACGGCGTCAATCAGGATGGCCGGCCAAGATGATTGTCGCGCCCCAAGCAGGCGGGAGCCTTGACGGCTCCCGCCTGCTGTCACCTTTCTCAGGAGACTGGCCTTCAGTGGCCCGCTTCACGCTGGCCGATCGCCCGCCAGTGGCCAGTTGACCACTATGGTGGCCAGGCTGTTCCAGACCGGTGGCCAACGGGTGTCAGATTATCCTGCCGCCGGCCCGGCGCATGAGCCCGTGACCGTTATAGGTGGAAAATTCGTTGGTCAGCCAAGCGAATGACATCCTTATCTCTGATGGTATTCGCCTTGCGCCTACTGGCCCCATTGGGTGCCTCCACAACTACTTCCTTGTAGGCCACCAGTTTCTCGATGGCCTTTCGGTAACGATGACTGTCCGCGGGCGTGGTGTTGCAGGTGGTGGAGTAGAGCTCGCCAAATTGGATCGCATCCCGCTCATGCACCTTGCGGACCAGCTGTTCGGTTAGAAGCTCCACGCTGGCCGTGTCGGCGTGATCGTCGAACTCGAACCCCAGCGACGATTGTCCAGTGAACCCCTCATCATGCTTGGACGAATAGCCCAGCACCTGAAACATATTCAAACCAGCACCGCCGTAGTGGATGAAGTGGTTGTTGTGGTCCCAGTGGACTTTCGTCATGACGTCTCTCGCCTTCGGATGCTGCGATAGATGCACCAACCAGTAGTCGCCGTGCCCACTGGTCTTGATGAAAAACACTGTGAAGAAGCGAGCGCCGCAGTTCTCAACGAGGCCTTGGTAAAGACAGCTTTGAATGAAGAACCGATAGTCACGCTCGTTGGCCTTAATCTCGGCCATCGTCCGGCCCCGCAGCACGTCGGGCATACCCAATCTGTTGAAGATGCTTTGAGTGGCCAGCGTGTCACTTGCGAAATTAATGAGGGCATCTACGGCGAACGTGAGCAGTATCTCCGCGCGTGGGAGTTGGAGGAGCGAGCGGATAAGGCTCGTCGGCACCTCCTTGTAGCCATACTGATCCAGGGAAATCACGGACCGGCCTGCTTGGGGGCTGCGCTCCCTGATGGCAGTAATGATCGCTTCGCTTTTTGCCTCAAAGGTGCTTTCAACCACCTGGATGTCTTGGCCAATCCGGGCGCCGTAGCCTTCGGCGTGTAACGTGACCCGAAGTGACGCAATGGCGGCGCGATCTTTCTCCACGAAGATGTAGGCGATGGCAAAGCGAACAGGTTTGCTTCGCTGCGCATTGATGATGTTCTGCGCCTGCTCGGAGGCTTTCAGGAACACCAGGGGAGAACCCAAGATGCGTTGCTCGGTGTCGGCGTGGCGGAAGACGCCACCACCCGCAAAACCGTCAACCAGCGTCAGTCGAACCTCCTCCTGACCCGGTGCCGTGACAAGCGTCTGGAAGTAGGCAATCAGGTATTCCCGAAGGACATCGAGCTTGGCAACGCTGTGTTGCTGCAGGATCGCCCCGGATCCATCCGAGGGCCATACAAAGGGGGCTTTGGCCATCGTCTCCGGCTCAACCTAAAGGCGCAGCAGGCATTTCATCCCACGTGCGTCCGTTAAGTAATCGTCCGTTCTTGGACTTAGCTCGACGCTTGCCGTCAGCACCCCAGCCGCCCCATTGTTTGAAGAAGAAGGCCACGCTTTGCGCTTCGCACTGGATACGGACGGCATCCGCCCATTCAGGCTTCATCGGCCGTGCTTTGGGGCCGGATTCGCCGCCGACGATTACCCAATGGATGTCGGTCAAATCCAGCACGCCCACATCCTCCAAGAGCGGTTCGACGGAAAGGAAGCGGATCTTGGCCGGCACCTGCCGCAAATAGTCGATGCGCGGGACGCCATGACGCTTGTTCTCGACGGAGACGCCGAGCCACACGTTCTTGGGGACCTGGCGGGAACTGAAGTAGCTGGCAAGGCGCTCCGCACGCTTGGTAAGGATTTGATAGCTGTGCTGCGGCGTATTCGCAACAACATCAAATACTTGGTCGATATAAGTCGCGGGCACGCGCTCGTGGAAGAGGTCTGACATCGAGTTGACGAAGTAAACCGTGGGTTTCTTCCTACGCAGGGGATCCTCCAGGCGCTCGGGAATGAGGCGGAGAGAGAACCCCTTTTCATAGCCATACGTGCCCATGGCCTTCAGGCGCTTGGCCATCACCTCCGCATAACAGTGCTTACAGCCAGCGGAAACCTTGGTGCACCCCACGATGGGGTTCCAGGTTTGCTCAGTCCATTCGATGCGTGATGTCGTGGTCATGGTCCACCCCCTGTGGGCCACAATGATCGAGACCGGTCTCGCCGAGCGCGACGGTCGATGGCCGGGACTAAATCGGTCATTTATATCATGCAGGTGGAGGGCGGGAGCATCGGATAGGGCTCAGAAGAGGCGGCGCTGCGGCTCGACCTGGCTCACCTCGCCCCATAGCTTGTCCGCCAAATCGTGCTTGGCGGCCAGGACCAGCCAATACAGGGGCTGATTGCGGTTACCCCGGACTCGCTCAATGTTTGCGCTGACCAGGTAGCCCAGCCCGGCAAGAAGGTTCCGCCAGTGCTCGAACACTTGCATCACCACGGTTGAGTTTGTCGCACTGCGGTTGACCGTCTTCTCCCACTCTGGCGCGAAAGCGTTGAGCTTCCCAGACGTCATCATGCTTCGGACGTTGCGCTGAAGGTCCATGATGCTGACGTGGATGAGCAGGTCCATGCGCTGGGCTTGGGCCAGGGTCTGGATCACTCCGAAGGGCAGGGCTTCAATGTTGAACGGGTCGAGGAAGGCGAGGTTGAAGCCGGTTGGGTTCAGCGTCGGAACAACCTTGGCCGCAACCTCTAAAGCCGTTCCGATGTAGGCGCGAACATTAGTCGTCCCCATACGATCAAGTCGTGCCTCGCAGGCCTCGACGTTCAGCGGGACGAGGTCACCGATGATGACTTCCCGGTAAGGGCTTTTCCGTGCGGCTGCTGTCGCCGCGACGATCGCGCTCCCATCGACGACTTCTGCGCTTTCGCGCAAACGTGCGCGGCCCGGTCCGCAATAGAGGTCGATGTAGGTGGCGTTACCCCCGAACTTTCTTCGGACAGCGCGGGTGATGTCCACGTATTTCCGGAGACGTTGGTGCTTTTCAGGCGCCCAGCTTCCAACAATGGCACGGCGCAATCCGTCGTGGGGGTCTACCTCGTAGCGGTCCTGATCTTTCTGGGTCGGCACGTCCTGGTCCTCCTGACCGGCATTGATAATTTAAGGATATCGGCTGGGTTCGACGGGAATTGAATTAGGCTTTGTGTCGACGAGTGGCGCACCGCAAAGTGAGTGATCTCAACGTCAACGTAAGCACAGGTGTGGCTTCAAACGAAGTGGAAAGGACGGCTTTGATGAGTGGGCAAAATAAGTATGACCCCTATCTCAACGACTTCGCTACGCGATCGTTTCGAGATACGGCGGACCAAGATTACATCATGGCTCGCTCGGCATATCGGGCCGAACTGGACGCGCAGTTCCTATGGAGCGGCCTCCAAGCGATTGAGAAATATATCAAGGCGATACTCCTTTACAACCGGATCGCCCAGCCGATGAAGCGGGAGGAGTTGTTGGGGCATCATCTCGATCGAGGGCTAAAAGCGCTTGAGGCGCTGCCGTTTCGCATGAAGCTGTCCGACACCAGCCACGAAATAATCGAGCATCTAGACACGTATGGGCGGTTTCGCTATTTGGACACGCCTTACTTCGTTCGCGACAACGAGCTCATCAAGCTGGATAAGGCGGTATGGGAGATCCGTCTCTATTGCCGGGTAATCAATCACCAGATAAAGGTAGCGGGCGAGCCCGTCGACATGCTGACTTACCACCTGGCGGACATCGAGCGTGCGTTGAAAGATCCTAAGCCCTTGCTCGGCACGGGCGGCGTGATTGAAACGATCCTGTCGAACAAGAAACATCCAGCCCGGCCTGCCTTGGTCTGGAAGAACCTTTTCTTCAATAGCCACAATCGCAAGACGATCAAGTGGCGGAGCCGCACACACTCAGTCAACTCTCCGCTATCGCTGCACCCAGAGATCTTGGATGAGGTGCTCAAATACGTCTGGCTTCCATGGGAGGTCAGGCGGGCGTATGAGAGCGAGCTAAGGAAACTCTGAACAAGTCCCGCCCTCTCGGTTACAATTAGACGTCCAAACGCAAGGTTACCATCGATGACGCAGATGAGCTTCTCCGATGCCGAGTATGCCGGGAAGCGCAAGCAGACGCGACGGGAAATATTCCTTGCCGAGATGGAACAGACCGTGCCATGGGAAACCTTGCTGGCATTGATCGAACCGGTCTATCCCAAGGCCGGCAACGGACGCCGTCCGTATGCTCTCGAGACCATGCTGCGCATTCATCTGATGCAGAACTGCTACAGCTACAGCGATCCGGCAATGGAGGAAGCGCTGTACGAAATCGCGCCGCTGCGCTGTTTCGCCGGTCTGTCGCTGGCGCGCGGCAGCGTGCCGGACGAAACCACCATCCTCAACTTCCGGCGCCTGCTGGAAACCCATGGCCTGGCGCCGAAAGTGCTGGCGACGATCAGCGCGTATCTGAGCGACAAGGGCATGCTGCTGCGCCAAGGCACCATCGTGGATGCCACGATCATCCATGCCGCGCCGTCAACCAAGAACAAGGCGAAGGCGCGCGATCCGGAAATGCATCAAACCCGCAAAGGCCAACAGTGGTGTGTGTCACGAACCCTCGCGTAAGCGAGGGATGCTTTACCGAAGATGGGAGACGGCCTCCCGAAGTCGGCTTGCAGGAGCAGGCTTCAAACCGCCCAGTGCTGCTGCGTTCAAAAGGCGCGGTGGTGAGCGACTGAGGCCTCTGTCTTACTTGGCGGTGGCCACCCTCTTTTTCAAAGCCTCAATGAACGCGGGAACCTGTTTGTCAGCAATCTTCAGAGAAATTGCAGCACGCGGATCCTTGGGCGAAAGTTCGGGAAACTTGCCCGATGCCAACAGTTCACGGATGGCCTGCTTCACGCTTTTGGTTAGCACAAATGGGACTTCGTCTTTACGCATCCTCCGGAATTCGTGAGCCACATGGGGATCAGCGTCTTCATCTTTAGATGTAGTTTTCAAGATGCAGTCCACGTGCAGCCAATCTACGTCGCCATTGCCACGCGGCTCCCAATTATCCTCCTTGGCTTTCCACATGAGCACCCATTGCCCCTGCTGCACAATTCTGTGTTGGTGTTTGTCGAGGCTAATGTAATATTTCTGCGCGTTTTCCAGCGTGTCATCGAGGGCTTTGGACGACATTCGCGGATTTTTCTGCCGCGCCTGCGACCTTAACTGTTTTTCATCGTGATCCATGGTGTACGACCAACCTAGGATGTGGATGTCCTCTTGTTTGAAGTCCAAGTCATAGTCCGCGATGTCCCGCCCCTTCTTCTGTGCCTTCGTTTGCGGATTTCCCTGGTTTGGGTAGCCATCGATCATGCTCGCTTGGTGCTGGACCCATTCCAGCCATTTCAACTGCTTGCGCTTGGACTGTACGGTTGGGTAGCTATTGCCTGCCAGCTCCATCAACACGCGGTGCCATGCTTTCAGTCGCTTAAGTTGATTGGGGTGCTCCATGCTGTTCATGGCCACCGCAGCCTCGATCAAACCACCTGATCCTTGTAGACCATTATTCGACAGATTGCTGCTGCCCAAGACGGCGCCTTTGGGCGACAAGTAGAACTTCGCGTGCAACTGATTCAGGAAATGCACCTTGTCCCAACCCAACGTTTCGATCAGATCCCAAATTGCCGCACAACTGGAGCCCACAGTCGGCGAGAGCACTACGGATTCCAGCGCAGAAACGTCGACGTAGTCGCTCCAGTTGCGCCCAATGTACGCGGTAGCGATGTGAGTGGGTTTGATGCGCGTGATGCGCTCGGCGATCGAACCATCTTCAATGAGGAGTTCCATCGAGTTCCTGTTCCAAGTGTTCAACGTCTGCCAATCCTACTCTTTGTACCCTTCGGCTTCTCGGTGCTGGCGAAGTGTTTCGCGATCGCCGCCGGGCGCCCCGTCCTGTTCAACAGCGAGGATCATGTGATCTCCTGCGTGATGATGGCCGATTCGTGCGAGGCAGATTTGGAACCAGACAGTTAGGAAACCCATCATCCTCCGCAGCGCTCTGCCAAGGCCGCAAGTTCCGCGGTCATCTCCCGCTGCAGGTTTACTGGCTTGATGACCTCCAATTCCGTTCCGAAGCCGCCTGATTTCGGCCTTGGCTTTTGCGTGCCTCAGCTTCCTCCCTGGCCTCTACAGTAACGCCGCTTCCAGCGTGAGCCCCTCGCGTACCTGCAGATCCGCGAAGTACGCCATACACCGCGGGTCGATGGCTCTAGGTCGTGTTTTTGGCTCTAAGTTTCAGGGCAGCGTCAGACAAAGCAGGGCATCCCCAGCCATGCCACGGAAGTAGCTCAGCCGGGCCGCCAGCGTGCGGATCGTGTTGTAGCCTATGCTCCTCACAAAAAAGTGGCCCGGCCGCAGATGCGGTCGGGCCAATGGGTGGCGGTAGGTGGGTTGCGGCAAACGGCGTCGGTGGTATCAGGCCACCAAGCGCAAGGCCTCCTCCCACGCCTTCTGCTTGAGGGCCGCCCCTTGTCCGAACCAGGCCGCGTCGAGCCGGTGATCTTCACTGCGCGCCCGACGGTGGTGGTCGACGAACTCGGTCACGCTGTTGACCAACCCCCACGCCGTACCCCGGCTGGACGTCATCAACGCCCCGCGGCCGCCGCCTTCGTACAGTGAACGGACGGTGGCAAGCGCCTGTTCGTTGACCACCACGGCTTTACCCTCCGGAGCAGCATAGGTGAGTACCCATAGCGAACGCTGCGATGCGGAGCGTCCAGACGCGAAGCCGATGACCACGAACTTCACGTGGGTAATATGGATGTCAGATTTTGTTCAATCGAAGCTGTTACGCATTCCAACCGCGGGGCGGCAGCCACCTGCCCGCCGCCACGGCGACTGACCAGTGTCGTTAGCGAAACCGAACACGGCCTACGGCTATGCTGCCCATCGCATCGGTGCGTTGTCCGTGACCGGCATTGAGCTTGGCCATCATAGCCACCCGAATCGGCCAAGATTCAGTTTTGGATTCCCAGGGCATGTCAACGCGAAGCCACGCCCGTCAGCTGCTCAGTATTAGTCAGGCCATGATGAGCCGTACTCTTGGAGCTCCGGTGCTGAGCAAACCACCGTCAAATAGCACCCACGGTCATCGCGCTTAAGTCGAGTTATGGCCGTATATGCCAGTGAGAAGCTCTTTGGCCCTGATGCATCGCATATGCTGACTACTAGCGCCTTGCTCTCCCAACCCTTGTAGCTCTGAATTGTCGTGACTTTGACTCGAGCATCGCCCTTGTAGAACGCTTGCTTCTTGCGGCGGCTCTGCTCCCGACGTTCGCGCTTATTGTCCGATTCGCCGAAAGTGTCAATGACATGGATGTTCTTTTCGCGGAGACGCTGAACAATCTCGAGGCCGACACTTTCGCGATCCACAATGCAGACAAAATCGGACACCGCGACGGGATCGTCGTTAGTCTGCTCAAGTAATTCCAGCAAGACGTTTACGCTCGCGTCGCCAGCTGATTGGGTGGCGTCGATCTGACGCCACCTCAGTACGGTTTTGAATTCGAACTCTCCTGCGGGGGCGACGGGTCGATGCTCCTCTGACTCAGGCAAGAACCTTTCAACAAACGTCGAAGCAAGACGGCAGAGCGCAGGGGACAGCCGGAACGAGTGCTCCAGCGTCACCCAACGGCCACGGAAACCGGCGCCATTCATCGCCGCCTCCGTCCAGGGTGCAACGCCGTAAACGTTCTGTTGCCTGTCCGCTGCGATCAGCGCCTCACCGCTTCCATCCTGAGGCAGGGCGGCCCGCAGCGCAGTCCACCAAGACGGCAGGAAGTCTTGTCCTTCGTCTACGAGGATCGCGTCCCATCGCCCATCACTATCGAGAAGCGAAGCCCATACCGCAGCCTCGCGCGGGAGGTCCGCTTCTAGTACCCGTCGGGCGTGGGATTCATCATCTCCACTCCACAGCGCGTTGTACTCGTCATCGTTGCCGGTGATACCCGCGACACGGCGGCACCAAAGATGGAAATTGAGGGCAACGATTTGTTCGCGAACTTTGCCTGTTTGAGCATATTGAACTGCGAGGTCCAACAGGTAGTTCACAAGCGTGATATTGAAAGTCACCACCAATACACGCTTCCCGCGAGCAGCGAGTTCGGCCGCACGCCCTGCGATCACCAACGACTTGCCGCTCCCCGCCGGTCCTCTGATGCGGCGGAACCGTGTTTCGTCCTCATTGAGACACATAGATCGCTGTCTCGGAGTCATCATTTTACGAAGCGGCACTCGCTGCTCCGAAGAAAACGAGGGCTCAACTAACCAATGCCGTAGCTCGGAAGCCACACGATTGCCCATTCTGTCGTCGTACCTGATTGCTGAAGGCAAAAGGCGACGCAGCGTTCGCGTGCTGGTGTCCCCAATCAGATCAGCACCGATGACTGGGTAGAGTCGCTCATATTCAGTGTGGCCCCTATGCCGACGCAATGGCTCAAGAAGCCTGCAGGTCTGCTCAGTTGAAGCCTCTGTAAATATGATCCCCGACACGATGGACCCAAACCCCTTTCCATGCGGCAAACTGGGTACGTACAGGCCGTAGATCTCCTCCTTGTAGAGGTCGATTTTTGCGACGGGGTCACTGGCGGAAAGCGAGAACTCCTTACCACCTCGTCTGCCCATAAGCTTTGGGAGCCTGCCGTTCTCGACGAAGTACTCCATCGCCTGCAGGCACCAGTCCTTGACCTCATAGACGGCGAGCCCATTCTCGGGGTGGAGCAAGACGAAATCGGGCCTTAATCCATTCAAGTGCGGCTGGATGTAGATTTCCCATCTAGCGGGCAGGATTTGCAGGAACCAGTCGAGAACTCGGCGTTCGCCTGACGTCAGTGGCTGCCGCAGCTTATCTAGGTCCTCCAACGGAGGGTCTACTACGCGCACAGATTGCCTTGACCGAATGTGAATGATCGGGCTATGGAACGATGGCTCATCAGAAGGCTTTGACCTTCCGATGAGAAATCACTGTGCAGGCTTCTCAGCATTGCAGGTTCAATGGCAGCTCAGCTCGTCCATGACCTTCGCAAATTGATCGCGTCTGCCGGGCTTAGCCGCGAACCAGGCCTCTAGCTCCTGGTCACGAGCCGCCATCCTACGAGCGTATTCCTCACGCGCCCACGCCTTAATCTCTTCGGTCGGTTCCCCTATGCGATGCTCCGATGCAAGAGCACTGCCCTCGGGAAAACCATTTCCATGACTCCTGGTCGCTGCGTTTGCGTTGTCGGTGTCAACGCGTGGGGAGGACGCGAGGGCCTCCTCCACTTGCGCCCTGATTGTTTCGTAATGCTCACGCCGCTCGGGGTTCTGGGCAAGCCATTCGTTACGTTCTTCAAGCCGCTCGACACGCTTGCGAGCAACGTCCTGCTTGACATGAAGCTTCATGTCCTGACGTTCAAGTCGGCTAACGGCAAGGGCTCTTTGCGCCCATTCTGAGCTTCGTGCTTTCAGAGCTTCTGCGCCGTTCGCAATGGAGGGCAGGGAATCCTCGATCTGCAGAGCCCTGCTCGGTTTCCAGAACAGCCACATCAAAAGTACGCCAGCACCAACGGCAGCGAGCAGCAGTCCCATATCCTTCCCCAACGAGCATCGGCCGATGCCACCATCTTGGTGGCGACCACAAATATACTGACTCTCGTTACAACTCATCCAAAGAACGCGAGGCAGGGCTAGCGAAATGCCAGGAGCGGCGTGCGACAGATTGATACTCGCAGCCTTATCCACTTTTAGCGAGCCGCAAGCGCTGTCGTGCTGCGAGGAATCTCTGAGCATCGCACCATCGATGCTGATGTCCGCTCTAGCTGGTGCGATCAGCCGGATGGACAGCTGGAGGGTGATCTCTGATCCACAGGTTGGTGGCCACGGCAGCAAGCGACGATACGAAGGGTGAGGTGTCGATGATCTTTAACCCCCTCAATGTTACACATGGTTGGCACCGGCGAGGAAGGACAAGGAAGCTGCGGCCTTTGGCGCCCGCCGATTCATCGCCTCCTTTCTTGGAACAGCACCCGGTGACGTTACAGGACGTTGATCTTGCGAAGGTATCCAACGATGTCACGGCTGCCAAACCCGATTGCTAGCCTCACGCAATCAAGCCCTTGAGTGTCCTTTTGGTAAGGGTTGCCGCCGTGTTGAAGCATTAGGTCGAAAGCATCGACCGAATTGATTTCGGCAGCCAACATCATCGGTGTCCTACCTGGCGCCGGGTAATCATGCGCATCGTTCGGATTTGCCCCGCCTTCCAAAAGCAGCTCAACCATGCAAAGGATCATAGGCTCCGAGAGCCGTTCTAGCTCGTTCGCTTCCATCGCGGCGTTAGCCGCCTCATAGATCCGCTGGTGCCGGGGATTTTCTACCCTCGCAAGGAGAATTTGCGCATCACCGAAAACCCCAGCGCCCGGTGCGTCGTACCGTCGCGCCTGCTCTCGTCGGACGCGCTCGTGGCCCCGTGGCACCGATTGCTTTTGTGGCTGCCGCCCACCCAGCCGTCCAAGGCTGGCGAGGCAGCAGTACAGTGGGGTGACATCGGCGACCTGCCCGCGTTGGTCGGCGGTCGCGCCCATAGCCAATAGCCTTTCGACTATGTCGGGAGCTCCTGAGCGCACCGCGCAGATCAGCGGCGTGTGTCGCTTCCGCATGGTCACACTGTCAAGCGTAGCCTTCGCATGGGGCCGATCTAGGATCAGATCCAACGCCCCCCTATCCCCTTTATCCGTAAAGCGTTGGATCGCACATAGCAACGCCGAGCCGTTGCTTGCATCAAGCTGATCGACGGAGGCACCATGCTCCAGCAGCGCCCTCACCGCATCGACTTGACCAGCACTCGCGGAGAAGTGCAACTGTGGCTTCCGGAACGTGCGGTCACCGGAAGCACGAATAGTCCTCACCCGATCAGGGTTGCGCAAATCGGGGGAGAGTCTCGCCAGATCCTCTTCATTGACCATCAGAAAAGGCAGCGGCGCATGCGCCGAATCTGGTGCCTCTGGAAACCTGCCTTGAGGTGGGAAGAGTCGATGAAACTGCTGATGCAAGTGTTCAACCTCCCAATCCTCGATAACGTCCCCGCCCGACGGATCTGCGAACAGACCAAAGACAACCGCTCGATGCTTGAGACGCTTCAGCAGGGACCGCTTGCCACCGACGAAGGCTACAAGGACCAGTGCTTCTTCAACGATCTGCTTCTGCTGAGGGCCTGCGCGGTAGTGTGCGAGTTCAGCCGCCTCCTCGTAATGAGCCAAAGATTCTTCGTACCGGCCTGACAGGGCATGCCACCTTCCGAACAGCCAAGCCAGGTGAAATCGGGTCCTTCCTTCCGGATCGGTCGCTTTCGCAAGCTGTTCAAAGTTTTCCAGCCTCTCCCGAGCACATGCTTGGTCGCCGGGGGCTTTTGGTGTGGTCCGCTTCAGGTCCTCATAGAGCTGTGAGGCTGGCATCGTGAGCGCCGAAAAGCGCTCCCCGCCGCGGTGGTTCGCGATGGATAGCGCCCGTACTAGATCAAGCTCAGGAAGGCCAGACAAGAGATGCCGGCCCATGAGGGCCCTGATCGGCAGTGGTGACTCCTTTTCAAACCAGGCAAGGGCGCGCGCGGCCACCATCCAGCGTCGCAAGTCAGGTATCCGCTGCTTTGCCGCTGCACCTGCCCGCTCCCACACGGCATGGGCAAGGCGCTTGATGCTCGGAAGATCCGGGATATGCGCACCGTTCCTCCAACGGGCGATCAACTCTCGATCAGACCTATCTGCCCCTGTGGATTCCGGAAACGCGGCTCGTACCAGGTCAACGCCGCTGTCTTGGCCAAACCAGTCGAAGACCACCTCAAGAGGATGCTTTTCCATATCCAACAGCACCATGAGATCCGGGCCACCGAATTTGTCCTTGATATCAAAGAGCAGACCAGCGCCCTGATAGGCGAAGTAGTGCTCTACGAGCAATGGCAGCGCCTCGTTCCGATTCAGGCTGTCGAGTGGGACTTTCGTCACCAGGTCGAGATAGCTGGCATGCACGCGATCGACGAATCGGCCAACAACTTCAGCGAAAGCATCGTCCGTTGCGTCTCTGATCGGGCTCGTGACGAGCACTTCTCGAAGCGCGGAAAATACGGACCAGTCGTATTCACCCTCGCGAGCCAACCGGTCAACCGTACGATCCCGAGCCTTGGTGTCGAGCGCACCCGCCAGCGCGCGATACAACTCTCCAATACGAGGGTACGGCGGGCGATCCATCGCGGGTTTTTCGTCAGTCATATGGCGCAAAGACTAATGACTTTGCGCAAATCCCGCTTGAAGTTCCGCAAGGCGCGATGATCGCTAGGCGTGCACGGCACTGTTATCCACCGCCCCTCTGGAGATGTCAGCTTTCCATGGCGTCCACCCATGTGACATCGCCAACCCTCCCGGATCAGGCCCCGAACAAGCGCAGCGATGTCCTTGTCTTTGCTGTACTTCATGGATAACCCTCGCGTCCCGGGCGGTTTGGCCGCCCGGGTGACTATGGCAGTTACTTCTTGCCGCGAGCGGCGTTGCGTGCCGCGGCGGCCTGTCCACGAGAGGCAAAGCTTCCCGCCGGCGTCTTGCCGCCATGGCTGCGAGCGGCAGCGGATTGGATACGAGCTGCGGCAGAAGTAGTCATAGCGCCGCGGGCGGGTGTGGCAACGGATTTCTGAGTCATCGATTGTCCTTTCGAGCTAGTCGTTGCCGGGATTGGCAACGTGGTCAAAGGTATTGAATTGACCGTGAGGCGTCGCCCACGCGAGTGGTCAGAGAATTCGAAAATATGCAGACACCCGGACGTCGGCAGCGGCCGATCCGGATAAGGCACGACGCAACAGGCGGCTTCGGCCATCCGGAGATAGCAGGCGATGCTCACAGCTCACCCCACGCCACGATTCGGCCGAGCCCAGCCAGCACGACTTCCTCCACCTTCTCCCGTGTGAAGTGCTCGCACCGCTCGCGCCAGGCGTCTTCGTCCCACTCGCACGACGCGACGCGATCGTCATATAGCGCCTCGAACTCCGCCGCCCAGTCCTTCGCGAGGTTATGGAACGCATAGCTGTCGTTGGGCCGAAAGCGGGCGAGTGCCATGTTCCAGGCGATCTCCACCACCGTCTCGATGAGCTTGCCGTGCGCATGGAGTGTGGCCGTGTGCTCGGTTATAGGTCGATGTTCGATGAACTTTCATGACGAACTCCTTTTGAGCGACACAAATGCATAGAGCCCGGCCGTAAGGCCGGGCTCTATGCGCAGTCGCGAGGGAAGATGGAAAAAACGAAGGAATTTGAGCCGGGATGGCTCGGTGCAGCTGCCGGTATGGCGCTAGGTCAGGGCCGGATCAGTGCAATTGGCGTCAAAGACATGACCGCAAGCTTGGCAACGGAGGTTGTTGCAGAGCGTTTGGTCGATCGGGGCACCGATCGCCGAACCAGCCGCACAGCCTGCGGCACCGCCGAGCAGCCCACCAAGGATGGAGCCAGCGATGACGCCCAGCGGATGGCTGGAGCCCTGAGCCTCAGTCTCGGCGAGGGCGGTCGAGGCGCCCTGAATTGCACCAGCGACGCCACCGAAGGCTGCGGCCGTGGTTTGAGCTCGACGGCGCGGTACAACGAACGCGGCGTGGCAATGGGGGCAGGCTATGGTCATATGCGCACCACTGCCTGCTGCGTGGAGGTGGTGCTGCCGCCTTTGCTTTTGGCCGATAGAAAGCCGATCAGAAACACGATGGCAAACGCCACCAGACATTCGAGTACGGGATAGTGGGATATCACGATATTCTCCATGGGTTGAACAGCGAGACTGACAACGTCAGTCCCTGGGTGAGAGCTATCTGCTGCTCTCCATGGAGTGATATGGATCTTAAAATATCTTCGATCGACCGCTCATCTGTTCGCTCGGCTACGACCGCTTGCCAAGGATCAACCTGTACCTCATGAATCAAGCTTCCCTGTCCGCACTGATCTGGTCCGTCGCCGACCTGCTGCGCGGTGACTACAAGCAATCCGAATACGGTCGCGTTATCCTGCCGTTCACCGTGCTACGGCGCCTGGACTGTGTGCTGGAGCGGACCAAGCAGGCTGTGTTGACGGAAAAGGTGGCCAAGGAGAAGGCCGGGATCAACCCCGAACCGTTCCTGTTGCGCAAGGCAGGCAACAGGTCGTTCTACAACGCCTCGCCGCTCGACTTGCCGCGGTTGCTGGGGGACCAGGACCATATCCGGCAGAACCTCTACGCCTATGTGCAGGCTTTCTCGCCCGAGGCGCGCGACATCTTCGAGCGCTTCGACTTCTATACCCAGGTCGAGCGGCTGGCCAAGGCCAACTTGCTGTACTTGGTCACCGAGAAGTTCGCCCATATCGACCTGCATCCGGATGCAGTGGACAACGCGCAGATGGGCCTGGTGTTCGAGGAGCTGATCCGCAAGTTCGCGGAAATCTCCAACGAGACCGCCGGCGAGCACTTCACCCCGCGCGAAGTGATCCGGCTGATGGTCAACCTCATCTTCATCGAGGACGACGACGTGCTGGCGCCGGGCAACGCCGTGGTGCGCACCATCTACGACCCGACCGCCGGCACCGGCGGCATGCTCTCGGTGGCCGCCGAGCACCTGCTGCAGCACAACCCCGCGGCGCGCCTCACCCTGTACGGGCAGGAGTTGAACGACGAGTCCTACGCCATCTGCAAGGCCGACATGCTGATCCGCGGGCAGGACGTGGCCAACATCGTCGCCGGCAACACGCTCAGCGAGGACGGCCACAGCGGGCGAAAGTTCGACTACATGCTGTCCAACCCGCCATTCGGCGTGGAGTGGAAGAAGGTCGAGAAGGTGGTGCGCAGGGAGTACGAGGAGAAGGGCTTCGACGGCCGCTTCGGCCCCGGCCTGCCGCGCGTCTCCGACGGCTCCATGCTGTTCCTGATGCACCTGCTGGCCAAGATGCGCCCGGCCACCGACGGCGGCAGCCGCTTCGGCATCGTGCTCAACGGCTCGCCGCTGTTCACCGGCGGCGCCGGCAGCGGCGAAAGCGAAATCCGCCGCTACGTGCTGGAAAACGACCTGGTGGAAGCCATCATCGGGCTGCCCACCGACATGTTCTACAACACCGGCATTGCCACCTACGTGTGGATCATTTCCAACAAGAAACCCGACGACCGCAAGGGCTACGTGCAACTGATCGATGCTGGCAGCTTCTGGCAGAAGATGCGCAAAAGCCTCGGCTCCAAGCGCAAGGAAATGGGCGACGAGCACATCGCCACCGTCACGCAACTGTTTGGCGACTTCGCCGAAGCCGAGCTGGCCACCGTGTTCGACGCCAACGGCAAGGAAGTCGCCCGCCAGGTGATCGCCGCCGCCGAATTCGCCCCCGAACCGCCCACCGCCGGCAAGGTCAAAGTCGCGCCGATCGCGCGCATCTTCAGGAACCAGGACTTCGGCTACACCACCCTCACCATCGAGCGCCCGCTGCGCGACGAGGCCGGCAAGGTGGTGCTGGGCCAGAAGGGCAACGCCAAAGGCAAGCCGCAGCCGGACTCCTCGTTGCGCGACACCGAGAATGTGCCGCTGGACGAGGACATCCAGGCCTACTTCGAGCGCGAAGTGCTGCCGCACGCACCCGATGCCTGGATCGACGAAGCTAAGAGCAAGGTCGGCTACGAGATTCCCTTCAACCGCCACTTCTACGTGTTCGAGCCGCCGCGCGACCTGCACACCATCGACGAGGAGCTGAAGGGCGTGTCGGCACGGATCATGGCGATGCTGGGGGAGTTGGCGGAATGAGTCTGCCGAGGTATGCGGAGTACAGGGACAGTGGGGTGCCTTGGGCGTCCGAGATTCCTTCGCACTGGATCATTTGGCCGCTAAAACGCGTCGCTGGGCTTAAGAGTGGTGACGGAATTACTTCGGAAGATATCGAAGTCGAAGGCGACTTCCCAGTCTACGGTGGAAATGGAGTGCGAGGTTTCACTGATCGCTTCACTCACGACGGAGATTTCGCTCTCATCGGTCGTCAGGGGGCGCTGTGCGGAAACATCAATTATGCGAAAGGGCGCTTTTGGGCGTCAGAACACGCGGTTGTGGTAACGCCAGTCAAGCAAGTTGAGATGCGTTGGCTTGGCGAGCTACTGAGGTCGATGAATCTCAATCAGTACTCAGTGTCAGCTGCGCAACCGGGTTTGTCGGTTGAAATGATTTCAAATCATCGAATTCCCGTTCCTCCGCTTGTCGAGCAATCCGCCATCGCCGCCTTCCTCGACCGCGAGACCGGCAAGATCGATGCGCTGATTGCCGAGCAGGAAAAGTTGCTGACCCTGTTGGCCGAAAAACGCCAGGCCACCATCTCCCACGCCGTCACACGCGGCCTTGACCCCAACGCCCCGTTGAAAGACTCCGGCGTGCCGTGGGTGGGCAAAGTGCCTGCACATTGGACGATTACGCGCCTAAAGTTTGTCGCTATCGTGCAGACTGGCATTGCGAAAGGCAAAGATAACCAAGGAAAGGAGACCATCAAGGTTCCCTATCTTCGTGTTGCCAATGTTCAAGACGGGCACCTTGCGCTGGGCGAGGTCGCGATGATCGACATTGAACCGGAGCAGCTTGAACGGTACCGCCTTCAGACTGGCGACGTGCTGATGAACGAGGGCGGCGATTTTGACAAGCTGGGGCGTGGAGCTATATGGAATGCTGAAATCGAGGATTGCATTCACCAGAACCATGTCTTTGCCGTGCGACCGCATGCGGTTAGTCCGCAATGGCTCAACCAGATCACCGGATCGCCGTACGCCCAGTTCTATTTCATGGGGCGGTCTAAGCAAAGCACAAACCTCGCGTCGATCTCTTCCACGAACATCATGGAACTCCCCGTTCTCCTTCCGCCGGTCGAGGAGCAAGCATCAATTCTCGCTTTCATCGACGATGAAAATGCAAGGCTCGATGCCCTCAATGGCTCCTCGGTTCAAGCCATCGCGCTACTCAAAGAACGCCGCAGCGCCCTGATCGCCGCCAGTGTCACGGGAAAGATCGACGTGAGGGACATCGCATGATCCAGTACATCGCCGAAGCCCAAGGACTCTGGTACGAAGGAAGTCAATCGGGGCTGCGCCGGATTCAAGGCCATCCGATCATTCTTCCCTTCGCAGTCATGGGAAAATCTGCAGGTCGAGTGCTGTTGTTCCTCGAAGACTATTTCAACTCTGCAACACGCATCCGCCGAGGACGGTTGTTTGAGAAGGACGATCGCAACAGTTGGCCAGCTAGTCTCGTTTCGCGTTTTCCTAATCGTGACCTGCAGAACGCGGCAGATCTCTTCAACGTCAATCGTTCGTACAAGACAGCGGATGTCCAGATCGGGCCTGGGGATGAAATTGAACTCGGAGACAACGGCGCAACGTCACGCTGGATCGTTGTCTTCTCAGAAAGAACGGGCCTTGAGGGGCACTACGTCACCGTCAAGTCGAAAACGTTCTTCGGTGTTCTTCCTGAGCCACTTCCTGATCAGATTCCGGAATCCAACCGGCGTGATGTCCTGATCTCGTTGGATGCGGTTGTCGATGCGGCTTCAATTCAGGCGCCTCAGTCTGTAATCGACGCCTGCCGGAATGCCGCCTGCCATCTGATCAGCGCAAAGTTCCCCGAGTCCAATCCGGATGGCAAGAAGGATCTTGGCAATCTGGCGAGCTGGCTCGCGCGGGATGGCAAGATCTCATGTACCAGCTCCGCCAGCAACCTGATCAATCGCCTTCACAGTCGGGCAAAGGCCAACGCCGCAGCGAGCCGTGGAACGCGACCCGTTTCGCGTCGAGACGCTGACCTGGCAGTGAGTGCACTTGCATTTTTACTTCAGGACTTTGAGTGGGGAATGGAATGAGTGACATCCAATTGTTTCGCCTGACCGGCGGTGACGCGGTGGAACTGTCCGGCCGTGCCGCGGCGGTCGAGAAGCATCTGCAGTCCCTGATCGAGGCGCAGATGCCAACCTTCCTCGGCGTGCGCTTCCTGGCCAGCGAATACGCCACCGGCAAGACGCATCGCGGGCGCATCGACTCGCTTGGCCTGGACGAGAACGGTTGTCCCGTCATCATCGAGTACAAGCGCCACAGCAACGAGAACGTGATGAGCCAGGGCCTGTTCTACCTGGACTGGCTACTCGATCACCGCGCCGAGTTCCAGTGGCTGGTGATGGAAAAGCTCGGCAAGGACATCGCCGACGAGATCGACTGGACCGGCACGCGCCTGCTGTGCATCGCCGCTGACTTCACCCGCTACGACCAGCACGCGGTACAGCAGATACCGCGCAACATCGAGCTGATCCGCTACAAGCTGTTCGGCGACGATCTGTTGTTGCTCGATCTGGTCAATGCAGTGACCGTGGATGACGCCACCTCGGTCAAAGAGAAGCCATTGGACGGCATCACAACTGCCAAGGTAAAGCCCGTTGGCAAGGACAAGACGGCCGAGGAGCAGTTGGAACACGCGCAACCGGAGATCCGTGCTCTGTACGAGGCAGTTTCCAGCCAGTTGCTCGCGCTCGGCGACGACGTGCAGGAAAAGCACTTGAAGCTGTACGTTGCGTTCCGCCGGCTGAAGAACTTTGCCTGCGTGATTCCATACAAGGACAAGCTACTGGTCATGCTCAAGTTGAATCCCGACACGGTCGCACTGGAAGCCGGCTTTAGCCGCGATGTGCGCAACATCGGCACGTGGGGTACGGGCGACCTTGAACTCTGTTTGCGCAGCCAGGCGGACCTTCAGCGCGCGTTGCCGTTGCTTGAGCGCAGCTACGGCGAGAGCTGAGTCATGGAGAAGGAAGGTATCTCTCGGGTCGCATTTATCGTATCCAGCAATATCGACTCCCCCAATTTGGCTAAGATGCCTGCATGACCCGTGTCGCCATCCATCCCGAAATGTTCCGCTGGGCGCGTGAGCGCGCCGGGTTGGACAGCTTTGCGCTGGCAGCGAGGTTCAAGCGGCTGGAAGCGTGGGAAGCGGGCGAAGTGCAGCCAACGGTGCGGCAACTGGAGGACTACGCGCGAGCTACCCACGCACCTGTGGGCTACTTTTTCCTGCCGGAGCCACCTGTTGAAGCGCTGCCAATTCCCGATTTCCGTACGGTAGCCAATCGCGCCATCGCGCGCCCGAGTCCCAATCTGTTGGACATGGTCTACGCCTGCCAGCAGCGCCAGGATTGGTACCGCGACCATGCGCGGGTAACGAGCCAGGTACCGCTGCCGTTTGTGGGAAGTCTGACGCGGGCCACGACGCCTGTTGAGGCCGCTGCACAGTTACGACAGCTGCTGGATTTCAGCGTCGAGGCACGCCGCGCGTGCCCGACCTGGACTGAGGCATTGCACACATTTATCGAACAGGCTGATCGGGCCGGCGTCATGGTGATGGTCAGCGGTGTGGTGCTGAACAACAACACTCGCCATCTTGACCCTCAAGAATTCAGGGGCTTTGCGTTGTCCGACGAATGGGCGCCGCTAGTATTCATCAATGGTGCCGACAGCAAGGCAGCACAGATGTTTACGCTGGCACATGAGTTGGCCCACCTGTGGCTGGGGCAGACCGCTTTGTCGGATGTCAGTGCGGAACTTGTGTCGGACAACGCCACCGAGACCTGGTGCAACGAGGTGGCGGCCGAACTGCTGGTGCCAATGGCGTCTTTCCTTGGCGAGCTGATGGTTGACGAATCCATCGCCGACACGCTCAGGCGGTTGGCGCGTCATTTCAAGGTCAGCTCCTTGGTGATTTTGCGCCGCCTACTCGATGCAGATCGTATCGACCGCAACACGTTCTTTGCGGCTTATCGAGAGGAATTGGCGCGCCTGCGAGAGGTCGACGCACGAGGCACGGGAGGTGGCGACTTCTACCGCACCACCGCGGCGCGCGTAAGTAAGCGTTTTGCCCGTGCGCTGGTGGAAAGCACCTTGGAAGGGCGGACGCTTTTTCGCGATGCCTTTCACATGCTGGGTATCGCCAAGACGTCGACGTTCAACGAATTGGGTCGGTCACTGGGATTCCCCGCCTGATGGCCTACTTGCTTGATGCGAACGTGTTCATCCAGGCCAAGAACCTTCAGTACGGGTTCGACTTCTGTCCCGCGTTCTGGGAGTGGCTGGAACTGACGAATGCGCTCGGCAAGGTTTTCAGCATCCAGCCGGTTGGCGATGAACTGCAGGCTGGTCAGGATGAGTTGGCCGAGTGGGGAGAGGCCCAAGGCAATGGCTTCTTCTTGCCGCTGGATACCGCCGTGCTGGCTGCGGCGCCCAAGGTCAGCGCCTGGGCGACCGGGCAGGATTACGCGCCAGCGGCAGTCAACACCTTCTTGCAGGTGGCCGACTACTGGCTCGTGGCGTTTGCCGTCGCGCATCAGCACACGGTGGTCACGCACGAGGTGGCCGCCAATTCGCCGAAGAAGATCAAAATTCCCAATGCATGTGTGGGGCTGGGGATTCGCTTCATGACGCCCTACCAGATGCTGCGCGTTGAGTGGGCACGCTTCATCCTTGGGCCGTTGCCCGCCGCAGCGGCGGTTTGATCCATTGAATAAACGTCAGGGGGCGCGATGAACCTTCACAAGGAAGTCCATTTCGAGCAGGCCATCTGCGACCACCTCGCTGTCCACGGCTGGTTTTACGCCGAAGGCGACACCGAGCACTACGATCGCACCCACGGCCTGTATCTGCCTGACATGCTGGCCTGGATCGAAGCGACGCAGCCGGACAGCTGGCAGCGCCTCACCATGACGCACGGCCCGGCAGCGGCCGAGCGCATCGCCGAGCGCGTGCGCAAGAACCTCAACGAGCGCGGCACGCTGGAGGTGCTGCGCCGTGGCGTGGAGATGTTGGGGTTGAAGGAGCCGCTGTCGCTGGTGCAGTTCAAGCCGGCGCTGGCGATCAATCCGGTGATCCAACAGCACTATGCGGCCAACCGGCTGCGGGTGGTACGACAGGTGCGGCATTCGCCGAACAACCCCAAGGACGCGCTGGACCTGGTCTTGTTCGTCAACGGCCTCGCGGTGGCCACGGCCGAGCTGAAGTCCGACTTCACCCAGAGCGTGGGTGATGCGGTGGACCAGTACCGCTTCGATCGCCACCCGCAGCCCAAGGGCGGGCATGTCGAGCCGCTGCTGAGCTTCCCCGGTGGGGCGCTGGTGCATTTCGCGGTGAGCCAGTCCGAAGTGATGATGACCACGCGGCTGGCGGGGTCGCCCACGCGCTTCCTGCCGTTCAACCGCGGCAATCACGGCGCAGCGGGCAACGCGCCAAACCCGGATGGATTCGCCACGGCCTATCTGTGGGAAGAGGTGTGGGCACGCGACAGCTGGCTGGAAATTCTGGGCCGCTACTTGATCGGCAAGCGCGACGACAAGAAGCAGCTGACCCAAGTGATCTTTCCGCGCTATCACCAGCTCGACGCGACGCGGAAGCTGGTAGCCGATGTGCTGGCGCAGGGCGCGGGCCAGCGCTATCTGATCCAGCATTCGGCTGGTTCGGGCAAGACCAACTCGATCGCCTGGAGCGCGCACTTCCTGGCCGACCTGCACGACGCCGGGCACAAGAAGCTGTTTGACAGCGTGCTGGTGGTGTCCGATCGCAACGTGCTGGATGCGCAGCTGCAGGAAGCGATCTTCGACTTCGAGCGCACCACCGGGGTGGTGGAGACCATCACCAGCGAGCACGGCAGCAAAAGCGCGCAGCTGGGCCAGGCGCTGAAGGACGGCAAGAAGATCATCGTCTGCACCATCCAGACCTTTCCGTTCGCGCTGCAGGCGGTGCAGGAACTGGCCGCCACCGAGGGCAAGTGCTTCGCGGTGATCGCCGACGAGGCGCACAGCTCGCAGACCGGCGAGGCCGCGGCCAAGCTCAAGCAACTGCTGAGTGCTGAAGAATGGGCCGAGCTGCAGGACGGCGGCGAGATCGACACCGAGGCGTTGCTGGCCGCTGGCATGGTGGCACGCGCCGGTGGCAACAAGGGTCTAACCTATGTGGCGTTCACCGCCACGCCAAAGCAGAAGACGCTGGAGCTGTTCGGCCGGCCCGGCGAAGACGGCTTGCCGCAGCCGTTCCATGTGTATTCGATGCGCCAGGCGATCGAGGAGGGTTTCATCCTCGACGTGCTGGAGAACTACACGCCGTACAAACTCGCCTTCCGGCTGGCCCACGACGGCAAGGATTACGACGAGACCGAGGTGGAACGCAGCGCGGCGATGAAGGGGATCATGCAGTGGGTTCGCCTGCACCCGTACAACATCGCCGCCAAGGTGCAGATCGTCGTGGAACATTACCGCGAGAACGTGCAGCCGCTGCTGGCGGGAAAGGCCAAGGCGATGGTGGTGGTCGGCAGCCGCAAGGAGGCCGTGCGCTGGCAGAAGGCTATCCGTGAGTACATCGCTCGGCAGAACTATGCGCTGGGCGTGCTGGTGGCGTTCTCCGGTGAGGTCAACGACCCGGATAGCTATCCGCAGGCAGTGACCGAGACCAGTGCGGACCTCAATCCCGGCTTGAAGGGCCGGGATATCCGCGAGGCCTTCGCCAAACCCGAGTATCACCTGCTGCTGGTCGCCAACAAGTTCCAGACCGGCTTCGACCAGCCGCTGCTGTGCGGCATGTACGTGGACAAGAGGCTGGGCGGCATCCAGGCGGTGCAGACGCTGTCGCGATTGAACCGCGCCCACCCAGGCAAGGACACCACCTACATCCTGGACTTCGTCAACGACCCTGCGGAAATCCTCACCGCGTTCAAGACCTACTACGCCACCGCCGAGCTGGAGGCGACTACCGACCCGCACCAGGTCTTCGACCTGCGCCAGAAGCTGGATGCCAGCGGCCACTACGACGACTTCGAAGTCGAGCGCGTCGCCAGGGTGGAAACCGACTCGAGCGGCACGCAAGCGCAGCTGAGCAGCTCCATCGCTCCCGTCGCCGACCGCCTGCTAAAACGCTACAAGGCGGCGCAGCATGCGCGGTCCAGCGCACTGGCGGATGGCGACGACAAGGCTGCTGAGGCCAGCAAAGACGTGCTGGATGCCCTGGTGCTGTTCAAGAACGACATGGGCGCCTACGTGCGGTTGTATGCGTTCCTGTCGCAGGTGTTCGATTACGGCAACACCGACATCGAGAAGCGCTTCATCTTCTACAAGCGGCTGATCCCGCTGCTGGAGTTCGGTCGCGAGCGCGATACGGTGGATCTTTCCAAGGTCGTGCTGACCCATCACACCTTGCGCAGTGCCGGATGCCAGCCGATCAATCTCAAGGACGACGGCAAAGGCAGCTACAAGCTGCCGCCGATGGATGCGGTGGGAAGTGGAGCGGTACAGGACAAGCAGCAGGCCTTGCTGGCCGAGATCATCCAGAAGGTCAACGGCCTGTTCGACGGGCAGCTTACCGACGGCGATCAGTTGCACTACGTCAACGGCGCCATCAAGGGCAAGCTGCTGGAAAACGAAACACTGATGCAACAAGCCAGCCGCAACAGCAAAGAGCAGTTCGCGAACTCACCGGATCTCAAGGATGCCTTGATGCACGCGATCATGGATGCGCTGGAAGCGCACAGCAGCATGAGCACTCAGGCGCTGGGGTCAGAGCGGGTACGGAACGGGTTGAAGGACATCCTGCTCGGGCCCGCGCAGCTTTACGAAGCCTTGAGGGCCAGATCCGAAGCACCCAATGGCTTCGCGTGATTGATCTTGGCTTACGAACATCGTGGCAGCACTGGAGGCACTCATGGCGAGTACGAAGCCTGATTCTCTAGGCACAAGCCTTCCTCATCAGCCAAAGCGAAAACCGAACAGTTCACCATCTTCGCCGTCGTCGGATAGTCGCGTTTCAAGTACGACCTCTCTCGTGTCGATCGAGTCTGGCAGCGGCAGGCGCCCGAAGATGTCCGAGTTCATCGTGACAATGTACTGCAGGCCCTTCCCTTGCGTAGCTTCCATGCCCATGGACCTCGTCGCTTCGCTTAGCACGCGCTGCATGCCGGTGACTGGCCACACGGCAATCACCGATCTTCCGCCGCCAATCAAGAATGGCCGCTGTTAGGCCGCCAATCACTTTTCAGAGCGAACAAAACTCCCCATCGGCCGCTATGAAGCGCGGAAATTGGGTGAACCGGATATTTCGACCCACCAAGTAGGTGTTGGTCGAGCGTGGACAGCGCGATGGTCAGATCATTCGCTTCGGCGATCACGAGACCACCACTTTGCCGGCGCAGGCGCCGTCTGATCACGCATGGCGTACCACGAAGCCCGAAGCAGTTTTGGGAACCGAAAAGATCCGCGCTGCCAAGCGCGGCGCCGCGCCCATGGGTGAAATCCAATGTTTCGACGTAACAAGTAGGTATTGGTCGAGCATGGACAGAGCGAATGTTGCGTGATCCTCCACGTTGGCCATGACACCGCCGCGGAGTTGTTTTTCATCACTGGGCAAGTAAGCCAACCATGCGTCGACGTGGCTTGTGAACGATCCAGGCGTCGTTCTGAAAGTGTTGCGGTGTAAGCCTTTGCGCTTATTTCGCCTGTGCGAAGTAACGGTGTGTTGTAGCCCGGTGGTCTGGTCTGCGCTGGTCGCCGCGACACCTCAGCACCTACGCCATTCCTGCTCCATGGCAGGTGCCCTTCGTTCGATTCACCGTCGTGATGGCGAGCTTGGCCGTCCATAAATGTGCCCCTCTTGCGCTACGAAGCTTCCTCGATACAAAGGTTCCGAATGAGTCGCCCGCGATTCGTTCATCACCCATCGAAAGCCAAGGAGTGCAGAACCATGAACGAAACGTACCTGACCACCGACCAGCTGTCCGAGCGCATCCACTACGACATCCGCACCATCCGCGACAGGCTCAAGGACAGTGTCCTGCTGGAGGGCGTGCACTACTTCCGTCCGTTTGGTGGTCGCAAGCTGCTGTTCAAATGGGAAGCGATCGAGCGCGACATGGTCGGCTTTTCGAACCGCCAGCTGCCGCTGATTCCGATGGCCAACGGAGGCGCTGCCCGTGGCTAAGGTGCGCACCCGTCCGGAGACCGGCACGCTGTATCTGGACTTCCAGTACCGCGGTGCGCGCTGTCGCGAACAGACCGCGCTGCCGGATACGCCGGCCAACCGCAAGACCATGGAAGGTCTGGCCCGCAAAGTCGAGCGGAGCATGGCCTCGGGTGA
>Ga0307375_10001459_pt1 | contig 25772 bp, 16 predicted proteins | sample TR1MG_FD_202531 | JGI IMG/M metagenome (GOLD analysis project Ga0307375, IMG submission 202531) | Soil microbial communities from Risofladan, Vaasa, Finland - TR-1 | ecosystem: Environmental > Terrestrial > Soil > Coastal area > Acid sulfate soil | place: Finland: Risofladan, Vaasa | collected...
CGAAACGGTCGCTAGCGTCCACATTCGTCGCCTGTTCGATTTGATCGTCGACTACCCAAACTCTCAGCCTGCGCTTCTAGACCTCAAGACTTGTATGGCAGTGACTCAGCAGTATGGAGAGCTCATCTCGACGCTCAGCGCAGCGTTTCACAAGAGACTCTTGCAACCGGGTGCTTCAACGTCCGATATCGTCACCGTCTTCATCTCTACCATCCGCGCCATTCGAGAGATTGATCCAAGCAATGTCCTTCTATCGCTAGTCACCACAGACCTCAGAAGATACCTAAGACAACGCCCTGACTCTCTCCGCGCCATCGTCTCCCTCCTCACCGAAGACGGCGGGGAATCTGGCATATCTCTCGTTTCTGAACTCGAAGAATCTAGTTCAATTCGATACGGTGGAACAGACGTAGATTTGGACTCTGAGGACGAGGAAGGCGCAGGCGCTGGTAAGGAAGAATGGAATCCCGCTCCAGTCATTCGTGCCCCTTCAATCTCTTCTGCCTCCACTCAATTCGCGTCATCATCGTTTGGCGATTCATATGGACATGGAGGTGGCGGAGGAGTAGCAGATCTCACTCGCGCAAAGGACCTCATCTCGATGCTCATCTCGATCCACGGCAGTAAGTACAGCTTCCTCTCCGAGTACGCCAACCTTCTCGCCAGCCGCCTCTTGGATCTATCTGACTTCTCCACTGAGGTGGAAGTGAAGAATGTGGAGCTATTGAAGTTGAAGTTTGGCGAATCCGCAATGCTGCAGTGCGAAGTCATGCTCAAGGACTTGGCCGAGTCGAAACGCATCAACACCGCCATCCATCGATCCATGGCCGAGCAATCATTGGCAAAGACGGGCGAGAGAAAGGACGAAAACGAGGTAGATATGTCCATCGCCATCTTCTCACACCTCTTCTGGCCATCAAACTTCCAAACGCTAACCGTCTCTCTCCCGCCGCCTCTTCAAGCGCAACGAGAACAGATCGAACGGTCATTCACCTCCCTCAAAAGCTCAAGGACACTCATGTGGTACGACGCCATCGGAACAGTCGAATTGGAGCTCTGTCTGGCGCAGCCTGAGGGTGATGGAGATGCAGAAGATGATGTCGAGCAGAAGGAAACCGAAGTCAAGAGCTTCACCGTCACCCCACTTCAAGCGGCCATTGTGATGCAATTCCAAGAAGCTGAAGAACTCGGATTGGCGCAACTGGCAACGAGCTGCAAGATCCCTCCAGATGTAGCCAAGAGAGGTCTCGCACCCTGGCTGAGCAACGGAGTCATTAAAGAGGTATGCACTGATTCGTACAAGCTCGCTGAAACCTTGGATGCCACTGATGAGATAGACTACGCCGATCCCAACGCCGGAGATGAGGACGAAGTGCAGATCGACGACGAAGAGTTCATCCCATTCATCAAGGCCATGCTCAAGCAGAAACCGCTCAGTCTCGCTGGCATTCATGGAAAGCTAACACACTTCAAGGAGGAATACTCGCTGACGATTCAGCAGCTATCTGAACTCTTGGATCGAATGGTGCAGAGGGAACTCATCGAAATGAAGAGCGGAGTATTCGCTCTGGTCAAGGCTTGAAGCCCGAAATCTGAAGCATGGATCACCTGGCAGGGCTCATACTATGTTCATTAATGTACATTACAGTCAAAAGGATCTCACACAACCATCATGGCCATGTTTCTACAGGGGTGGCAATCAGAACTCCTCGTCGTCGGATCCATCGTCACCTCCGAAGTTGGAAGGGATGTCATCATCATCAACAGCATCTCCGTCATCATCGTCGTCATCAGCGATGCCCACAGGGAACTCAGTTGCAGAGGTGAGGGTGAGGTTGTCAGTGGATCGAGCGGAGAGCGTAGGTGATGTGCCGACAGAGGATGCCTTCTGTTTGACTCTTCCGTTGAACATTCCAAGCTTGAACTTGTTGAGAACAGCGCCTCTGACGGTTTTCGTGCGAGTCATGGTCTTCTCTTCGAAGGGGAGTTGAGGCGTCGATTCTCTGACAGCATCTGCGATTGCATTCAACGTTTTGTAGGATGTATACCTAGAATAGTCCAGAGCGCAGTAAATGTGAGCATTTTGGTTCTTATTGGATGAAGAGGCGAAGCTGAGTGAGAATCCGTAGTTGTTGGGTTTGTTGGTGAAAGGGCCGATTTGCACGCCTGTGATGTCACTGAGTGGCATGTGCTTGTGTCTTGAGATCTTTGATGTGTTGAAGTTGTATTTGAAGCGGATGAGGGACTTGTTGGTGAGAACGAGGACGCGCTCTTGTTCGACATCCATTTCGTTGATCGAGATGATGATCCATGCATGAGTGATGACCTCGTCCTCCGTCAGCAGGCCATTTTCTTCCAGATATGCGGTGCATTCTTCGATGGCAGTGTATTGGGCCTTGTTCCAGAGCCCTCTCTGTTGAATGACGTCGTCCTCCAGAAGTTTGGTCTGATTGACGCCTTGTGTTCCGTAAAACAGGTCAATTGCAGCCTGTCGAAGCGAATCTTTGAAGATGTTGATGTAATAGCGAGAGAGGGAGTTGACACCGTCCTTCATGACGCCCTTGGTCTGACGTTTTCCGGTTCTCGTAAAGTCGCTCTTGAGTGCGCCTGTTCCTGCGTATTGCAGCGAGATGGCATCTCCATTGGAAGCCCACGCCTCCTTGAAGATCTTCTCCAAAATGATGTTCTCCTTCTCGTCCCAAGAGACGTTGAATGTGCGAAGCATCTTGACCATGAAGTACCTTCCGATGAAGCTCTGTACGAGGTTGGTTCGATCTAGGCAGTCCAGACAGTTTGTTCGCACCGTTCCTATTTGATTTGATACGACACGACCGCTGGAATCGCGATGGAAGAGACCCATTCGTTCGAGTTCTGGAGAGAGGTTTCGGATGAGCTCTGCCACATTGTCGTAGCTCGTTTTGCACTTTTCGTGGAAGTCGAATGAGAAGAGAGCCATATCTTCCTGATTCTTGACAGCAGAGAGGCAGAAGTCCTCATACAGCGACCCAAGTTCGGATTCGACGCCCTTTTGATCCAACAAATTGACGACCACCTGGCGTTGGTATAGGGCGATTTGGGACGCAAAGTGTTTGCCAAAGTTGATCGCATTCGCTTGCGTATCGGGATTGATCTTGGGGATGGGCGTGTACTTCCTGCCTGTCTGCTCCCAAACGAGAGGAATTGATCCTCGAATCTGAACGAAACTCAAACTGTGACCATTGATCGACACCATCTCCTCAGTCTCCACGTAATTCGCAACATGGCCTTGATTATCCACACCGCGAGTCTTGTAACGCGTACCAGCTCTAAACCGACTACGGCGACTGATGAGGAAGAACTCAAACGGTTGACGCTTCACCACCACCACGTAGATCTGCACAATACCTCGCATCACGGGCAAAATCCACTCATGCAACTTGTTCTCTATCAAAGGACCAGAGATGACACGATTACACCAAAACCGATCCTCCCACTGCACACAACAAGGCAAAGAGACAAGGCAGGGGGTCAGCCAAATTGTATCGACATCAATCTCTCCAAGATGAACCAAATCGGCGCTAAACGGAAAGGAGATTCGTACCTTCGCCCAAAGAGGCTTCGAGCTTAAGGTCTCCGACTGCTGGCTCTTGCGCATCATTGTGTTCGAAATGTCCATCGTGTAACTGAAGTAGAAGTCCTTTGACTTCAACAGAGTCCTCAAAATACGAACGCAGTTCTCATCACGTTTCTAATATAGCACATATAGAAGATCAGAAAGTAGAGTTGGAGAGGTAGCGAGCAAACAGAGGTCAGCAGCGGGTTGGAGAAAACTGGCTAGAGATTCGTTCAGATGAGAAGGCAGAAGACCTCCTCTCGCTTTCGAAGACATCGATGCGTACCTTGTCTCCACTCTCGCCTTTTCCAGCCGTTGCAGATGAAGATGCAATCTCTGTCTCATATTTGACGTCTTTAGAGCCTTTGTTGGAAACACGGAAGATGGCTGGCTCTGCAATCTTGTAAACAGGTTGACCGTCGAGCAAGCCAACCAAGATTCGCCTCTTGACGACCATCACATAGAGTCCAGAGTGTAAATTGATCACTCCCAGAATGCCAAAAGCGATAGTCGATTCAACCACCTGCGTTCTGGAATACTTCTCGATGGCGGGCCCCAGGGCTGAGGAAGAAGCAAGGTCTCGCGTTAGGAAGACGAAATGGTGCGATTTTCGTTGTGGGTGAGGGTGCAACTTGCCTGGAATGGCGACGTACGTTCTATGAGCATGGTTTGAGTGCATCTGTCGAAGATGATGGCCTCCTTGGGAGTGTCTGGCCGAGTACTGGACACAGGAAAGAGGCAGAGGAAGTCCTCGGTAACCAGCACCTGAATCTCGGTGTGAAGGCCGGTGTCGACGATAGCATCAGTCGCGTTCAAAGCCATATCCAACGTTCTATCTGTGGTGTTGAAGAAGATACATGCAGACTTGCGATGCGGAGTAGAATGGCCTTTTTTGGAGCAGAAGGAAGAACGCCAGAGCAGCAGAGGCCCGATCCGATGTGGGCGAAGGAAGCGCGCGCGTGAGGGGAAAAAAGAGAGCGGCGTACTCGGCGAGTGAGGCGCGAGCCAGGAATGTTCGTTCGTTCAGAGAGACCGTGGCTCAAGCTCGGGATTTCGCCATTCTTGGCACCGCCACCTTGCTGTGCATTCTCTTTCCGCAACCGTATTTGCCATCTCTGTATGTACTTGATTCCCCCTTTGGGACTTCCTTCTCCACAGAAGCCCATTCTACGAAAAAACCCGTCATGGAACTCTCGAGCTGACAACCCGATCTTGCGATGCCGCCTATCTAGCCTCCACGATCCAAGCGGCACCTACTTGCGCTTGATCATTGTACTTGTATCTCTGGAGAACCCTCTCCTGCCGAGTGTTCTTTGCTTGACGACAGGACAAGGCTATTCTGGCCCAAACCTGCTTCTCTAGACACGATTGCGGTTTGTATCCCTCCCTCCCTCTCCTTGTGCCGCGAAATCTGGATTTTTAGGACCCTTCTGGAGATGGCAAGTACCTCAAAGGAAGACTTGAGGAGTTCGAAGGTGGAGTTCGGTTCCTTCATGGATGACATGGCGATGGTCTGTACCTTCGTGGCTGGCGACGAAACTGGCGGTATGACTCAATCGGCAAGCTCTCCTGGTGTCTCATCGCAGTACCATCCCCAAGTGAGTCAAGCACTCTCCACAGCAGCGACGACAACCTTCTCGAGCCGAAATCGCGATGATCCGAACTCTCCGGTCTTCAGCCTTGGTGCAGCGGCCATTGTCTCCACTAAACGAGCTCCAGCGTCCTCTTCCGTGGTAGTGGACATGGACGAGATCCAATCAGCGCTGAGCGCGGACTTGTCGGTGGACGATCTGATCGCAGCCGCTTCGGCCGCCTCCTATCAGCAATCTCCTCCACTCATTGCCCCCGTTTCCATCTCAATTCCTACTGGACAACAATCTTCGCCCCGTACGTCGCCACAACATGCCCCCCAAGCGTCGTCTTTTGCAGCAACCGTGGCGGCTGCCCCACAGAAGAGAGGCCCCCTTCCGAACCTTCTTTCAACACCTCCGAACTTCGCCGCGCCCTCTCCTCCCAGCATCACTCTGCCTCAACGCCCTGCAGCAGTATCCAATGCATATCACCCCTCAACAGCAGTATCCAGTGCCGCTCATCCCTCAACAATATTCTCCAAGGCATCCCATCCTCATCCCTCAACATTGCCCCACACCGCTCCTCCATCAACCTTCTCCAATACCACTCCTTCACCTGCGGCTGGAGTGGGTCCGATAGTCTCCTTCGCCTCCACTGAGCCTGCTACCACCTCTCAGCCCACCTTTGTGTCCCCTCATCGCCCCTCAGCCGTCTCCAGTGCCACCCCTCTGGCCACTTCTCCTGAGAAGAAGATCGTCACTCGAGGCGTTCGTGCCGCAGGACACAGTGACGCACCCCGGCCCCTCGGTTTCCCCGCCATTCCCGCTCGTCCCTCGATGGGCGCCAATCCCGGGTTCCCATCTGCCTCTCCTTCTTCGACAAACGCTTATATCACCGCAAAGACCACTGTATTGCAACAACCCACAGCAACAACATCAGCAACGACAGCATCTTCTGCGCCCGCCTCTCCTTCCCCTTCTACGCCCTCACCAACTGGCTTCGACAGCGGTTACGCCAATGGAAGTGGTTCGCCTGCCCCACGATCCGAAACTCCACCAACACCACCAACACTGGAGAATGGCGACTCAAATGCCGATGGCACTGGAGTGCGAACGCGCACGCGGCCTCAATCGCTGCTCCCCATTCCGCTCCCCGTCAGTCGCACCGGCGGCTTCGCTACCTTCGAAGAGTTCCTGCTGGACCCCAATATCAACCTGCTCAAAGCGCTCTGCACATGTTTGCAAGTCACAGAGGCGACCAAGACGTGTGCTTCCATCACTATGATCTTCGAATCGAAACAGCGCACTCTCGGCATGATTCAGTCCATGATCGAATACGAGGTCTCCCTCCAGAAGACTGCCGCCACCCTGTTCCGCAACAACTCGCTGACTACGCACATGATGACGTGCTACACGAAGCTCGTTGGCTTGCCCTTCCTCAAGACTGTGGTCGGCCCAGTCATCCTCGACGCCTTCACCGCAATCGACGCCGGCGACGTGACCTACGAAATCGATCCCTCCAAGCTCGGTCCTGGCGAGGATTTGAAGACCAACGTTGGTGATTTGAAGCGTTTGGTGCATTCCTTCTTCGATCGCATTCTGAACTCGAGAGCCGTCATGCCGAGGAACTTCATGGAGATCTGCCACACGCTACAACACTCGACTGTAGATCGCTTCCCTGAGTCAAGATACTTCGTCATTGGTGGATTCTTGTTCCTTAGATACATCTGCCCGGCTGTGGTCGCACCTGATGGGTACAAACTGATCGGAAGTCTGATCTCTGAGAAGCAGAGGCGTATGCTCGTCCTCGTCAGCAAGATCCTTCAAACCATTGCAAACGAAAGAACTTTCGGTGACAAGGAGGACTACATGATGTGTATGAATCAGCTCGTCAACGAATACCAGAGCATTGTACAATACTTCTTCAACCAGCTCGCCAAACCCGTCCTTCCTAACACGCCTGATAACGCCCCTACACTCGTCATCAACTCAGAAGATTACCAACTTGCATTGAAACAGGTGCTCGCGCAGGTCAAGGCATCCAAAACCAAGCTATCGACACATCCTCTCATCACGGCGGATCCGAGACTAGTTTCCGTCATCGAGAACCTGGAGAACATCCCTCTTATGTGAATATAGAATATTGGGTCTTCAACACAGTACATATCGCAGTTCTATTCGCTCCTGTGCTCGATATGGGGCCAAAAAAGAGCAGAGCACCTCTTTCCAGCTTCTCTTCCTGCCGGGCGTCCAGAGAGTGGAGACAGACGTTGATGTCCCTTGATACCTCCATCATGGCAGAAGAGGCGCATTTGGAACACGTAGAAGAGACTTTGGTTGCCGAAACCCCCGTCGTCGAGGCTGGAGACGCAGTTGAGAGCGCCTCTGTTGAACCCGTTGAACCTAGCACGGTTTCCGCCTTGGACTTGAGCAGCTTGAGTATGGATGGCAAAGAAGCGCATGAAAATGGTGAATCAAAGTTCGTGAGCGTGCAAGAAGAGCCGGAAGTAGTGTTTGGAGGCAGTGCGCAGGGAGAACATGCCGCGCCCTCTCACTGGAAGACTGGATTGACTCCTCGTGCTCCTCAGGATGACTCTTCATCGGATGGTACGTCTTACTCCCTTTCTCACGGCATCTTTGTTTCATCCATGTTATCAAGCTCTGCCACTGCGGCCGTACAGCACAGATATCAGAGCTCTTCTCTCGAGTCAACATTGCAAACCTCCTTTTCCCCTATTGAGTGCCTCTTCTGGCCGACCGATTCCCCAATATTTGAACCTATCGTTGACTTGTATCTGGTTTGGGTGTTTTTGATGGTGTAGATGCTATGGAGAAGCTGAAATCTGAGTTGGAAGCCGCTCGTGCTGAAGCTGCTCGTTTGCAATTGGAGTTGAGCGATAAGGACGCTCAGATTGCCACCCATCTTTCTACGATTGACAAGCTTACGTCAGCTCCCGCGGGGAAGATGACCTCGGCGAAGAGCGCCAGTGCAGTCACGCCAACCAAACCCGCAGCCGCGGCCAAGCAACCCGTTTCCAAGCCCGTGCCCAAGATCACGGTCGCCAAGCCCGCCAGTGTCAAGCCTATCTCGTCGCCTACTACCGTAATCCCCCAAAAGGTTGCCTCTAAGGCCTCAACTCCAGTGAAGGTGTCAACGGCGAAGGTCGCCACCGCGATCGCTGCCAACAAGATTCCAATCGCCCCTCCTAAACCTGCTGCATCTACCACTGCTACCCCTTCAAATTCCATTGGTGGCGAGAAGCCGTATGCTGATGGACCCAAGTCGCGGACTTTAGGGGACTCCCCTATGCGACTCGCGTCCTCCTCATCAAGCAAGGCAGTGGCCTCTGCTGTAAAGCCCGTATCGAAAGACATCGCCGCCAAAACATCTTCTCATGCCAAGCCACCGCTGGGAAAACCTGGAGTGAAGCCCACCAACAGCTCCGGACCGAAGAGGGCGTGAAGAGCGCCCCGGATCCCCCTACCTCCTCCACTCTATCGATGGTCGAATCCGAGCTGTTGCCCCTCTGTTGATTGTCAATGAAATCTTGCCTCTTAACTTGAAAACCGCAGAGACATGTTCTTTGTCGAGGGGGATCGAGCTCACATTGTGACCCCTAGTAGTGTGTGCAACTCACGTGCATTCAGAAAGTGGGACCCCGGAGCAGATGCAGCTAACGGGAGGGGTTCGTTTCGCTGAGAGTATGTATGTTCTTCATTTTCCACACGTGTTGTGGACAAAAGTCATCACTGAGGTGCATTGTGGTGTCGTATTACATGGGCATTCCCATGCCACCTCCAGCTTGGCGTCGGTGAGGAGCGTTGGGGAGGGAGTTGTCTACCTTGGCGTTCTTCACTGTCTCGTCTACAGATAGGATCATGCACGCGGCCTCGGTTGCTGCCTCGATGGAGTTGAGTTTGACGAGGGAGGGTTCCCAGACGTAGGAGTCGATGGAGTCGTGGACGAGTTTGGAGGCGTCGGAGGCGAGGTTGACACCGGCCCAGCGTTTGCCCTCTGCGTGTGCCTGTCTGAGTTGGTTGAGTACGTCGGTGGAGTCAAGTCCGGCGTTGTCGGAAAGTTGTCTTGGGATGACTTCGAGTGCCTTGGCGAAGAGTGAGATGATCATCTGTTGCTTGCCGGGGATGGTGCGAGCGTAGTCGTGCAGGTACTTGGAGAGCTCCATTTCGATGGCACCGCCGCCGCCGACGACTGTCTTGTGCTTGGAAGCGCGACGAACGATCATGATGGCGTCGTGGAGGGAGCGTTCGGCCTCGTCGATGAACTGGTCGCCACCGCCGCGGAGGATGATGGTGGCGCTCTTGGAGCCCGAGCAGCCGGTGAAGAAGTTGTATCTGTGCGAGCCAACTTGTCTCTCCTCGAACAGGCCACATGTACCGAGCATGGTGTCGGTGATGGTGTTGGTGGAGGTCTGAATTTGGCCGCCGGTGGCCTTGGCCACGCGTCTCAAGTCCTCGTCCGTTACGCGACCGGCGCAGAAGATGCCTCGATCCGCGAAGTACTGCGTCGCCAAGTCGCCAATGGCCAATCTCGAGAGCACGACCTTCGCGCCCGTCTTCACCAGCGACTCCAACTTGCTGTAGATGATGTTCCACTCCGCATCGACGAACTTTTGGTAATCCTTCGGATCCGTGATGCGCACCTCCGCATTCTCCTTCTCGCTCTTCAATTCCAACTCCACATTCAAGAGCACAATCTTGGGTGCTTCAAAACTCTTCGGCGCTTGCTCAAAACCAGCATACGAGAAGGTCTTCTTGAACGCAACGCCCTCCACAAAGATGCTCTCCTGCAACGAGCCTCCCGTCTCCTTCTTCATACCGATCATGTTCAAATCCAAATCCTCATCCAACAGATCCACGGCATCCACCACCATCTTGCTAAAGAAGGCCGATTGACCCGACACCAGCTTCGAAGACAAACTCGTAGACGCACAACGCTCCAACAACATACGACGCTCCTCTGGGGTCTTCGCATCAATGCTCACAGAAAGCTCTCGGATTTTGGACTTCGCCAACACACACGCCTTGCGGAAACCCTTGATAATCAGCTGCGGATGCATGCCATCCTCCACAAACGACTTGCTCTCCTTCAACAACTCTCCGGCGAACACCACTACCGAAGTCGTTCCATCTCCAACCTAACGCATCAAATACCACGCAGAAATCAACAGGTCAGCAATCAACTTCTACTGAGAAACACGGGAGCAGAGTGAAAGCCACTCACCAAGCACTTTCTCGCTTTGAAACGAGGCAATCCACTTCAAAACACTTCGAATATCATAGAAAGCATTTAGAAGAACATGGAAGATAGCACATTTGCCACAAAAGAAGACAATTCAGAGCGCGTACCTCAGAGTCTTGGGATTTCGCAATCTCCACAAGCGTCTTGGCAGCAGGATGCACAATATCCAGCATTTTCATAACCGTAGCACCATCGTTGGAGATGGTCACAGAGCTGCCCTCTCCGTAGATGAGTTTGTCCATACCACAGGGTCCAAGAGTAGTGCGAACTACATCGACGACTCCCTCGCAGGCGTTTATGTTGCTAATGAGCTGAGGAATGCCCTGAGAGGTATCTGTACCCTCGCGGAGCAAAATGATGCCCGGTTGCTAATGGTCGGCAGGCGATAGAGGAGAGGTACGAAGGGACAAATGGTTAGAAGCAAGAGGGACGATTTGCACGAGCGTATCACGTGACTTCGACTTGGAAAGGACGTACAAGCATAGCACTCATCCTGATATGTAAGAGAAAGTGATGCTACAGGAGAGTACACACTGCGGAGACTGAAGAATCACCGGTTACGTTTGCAAGGAGTGATATTATATGAGAAATGTGAAGCTCCCGATTATCGAAAACCGCCGCTCTTCCTTGCACCATTTCGCCGCATAGCGCAACTGGCCGAAGCTGTTTCGGTCCCCTGAGCCCCAGTCATGCTTGTTCGGTCTTCCGTAACGGCTAATACACTGAGTGGTGCAGCTGTGGTTTCGTTTTGAGGAGTGATTTGGTGAAAGGTTGTCTTCTTTCTTCGTTATCCGAGATCTCCCCATGAAGGCCTGGCTGTTCGCCGTCCTTGTGCTGTTGCTGGCCTCTACGGCGTTTGCTTCCTCTACCACCGCCTCTACATCCGAGAATGAGCCCTTGCCATTGTCTTTTACCCTCAAAGAGAAGGAAAGTGAAAGCGAGGGCCGTGTATTCGCGTGGACTTTCCTCATGCTCGTGACCGTCCTGATCATCGCGTTTATTCAAGGGTACACGATCTCGTCTTTGCACTGCGAGTTCTTCTCCGAAGCAGCTGGAGCCATAATTCTTGGTGGTTTGGTTGGAATTGCAGTGAAGTACATTGGAGGCTTCGAACGCTTCACGTCTCTGGTCCAATTCAACCAAGAGTTTTTCTTCCTCGTTCTGCTTCCGCCCATCATCTTTGAGAGTGGTTACAACATGCAAAAGGTGCGCCATTGAATTATCTATCAAATTATCCGTCTTAGCATCTGATCGACGCGGGACGTTCGTAATTTGCAGCCCTCACTAGCCTCCCGATCTTCCACAAGCCTGTTTCGACGTCATGCTGACGTTGTGTTGCCTCTATGTCTGCTTTTTGGATTCCTTGTGCATCTTTAGGGTCACTTTTTCTACAACTTCGGTAGTATCACGGTGTACGCCTTGGCGGGAACGACGATTTCAATGTTCGTGATTGCCTTCTTCCTGTGGCTTGTCTCTCACGTCTTCAAGTGGACTCGCTATCAGATGAGTGGTTTGGATGCGTTCTTCTTTGGTGCCCTCTTGTCAGCGACTGATCCAGTGACGGTGTTGGCGATCTTCAAGGAACTCGGCGTCGACCCCGATCTCTACGCCAACGTGTTCGGCGAGTCTGTATTGAACGACGCCGTTGCCATTGTGCTTTTCGATACGGTCAAGACCTTCTTCACGAGTGCCATTACGTTCAGCAGTATTGTGATTGCCGTTTTGGACTTTGCTCGCATCTTCCTCGGCTCCATCGCCGTTGCGATCGTTATCGGTATTATCGCTGCTCTCACCTTCAAATGGACCGACTTGTACAAGTATCCTCGCACTGAGGCCGTGTTGATCATTCTGTTCGCCTACCAATCCTACCTGATGGCCGAGTCGCTGAAGCTCTCCGGTATCGTCGCCATCCTGTTCGCTGGTATCGTCATGGCTCACTATGCTTATAAGAACCTGTCAGGAGAGGCGCAACATGCTTCCCGTGCCATATTCGAGGCATTGGCATTCCTTTTCGAGACGTTCATCTTCATCTACTTGGGAATGGCGCTCTTCGCCTTCCAGCAGGCCTGGGATCCCGTGCTCATCATTCTCATGCTTCCCATCCTCCTCATCTCTCGCGCTTGTAACATCTTCCCCCTCTCCTTCCTCGTCAACCTCGGACGCAAACACCACCACAAGGTGCCTGCCAACCAACAAATCATGCTCTGGTTCGGTGGACTCCGCGGCGCCATGGCCTTCGCACTCTCCATCTCCGTACCCACACGCGCTCCTTTCGATAGCCACGTCTTCCTCACCACCACCCTCGTCATTGCCATTTTCACCATCTTCGTCTTCGGAGGTCTTACCGTACCGCTCCTCAAGTACCTCAAGGTGCCCATGCAAGGTCACGGAGCACCGGCCGCCAAGAACAACGCCGACGACGACGTGGAGTCTGAAACACGCAACCTCGAAATCGCTTCTCTTCAGAAGTCAAAGGTCATGAACTTCGACAGAAGTGTACTCAGACCTCTCTTCATCCGCATGTCCGCACTCCAGGCCAAGGCGGCCGCTCAACGCGAGGTCACCAACCCAGAACGCGACACTGAACTCACCGCCATCTCCCGCAACACCACCACCAACAACAACTCCGATGCCCATGCACCCATCCAAATCAACTTCCATGCCTCTGATATGGAGGAGGATGGAAGATTGTAAAGAACATCTCTCTCACACGTCATCCACTAAAACCTACGCGTATCAATCAGTCACTCTCTTCCCACATTCCCTGAATTCCTTCGCATTTTGGGTGCGCACGCATCAATAGAGCGCGATACTGAGCTGCATGTGTGCATGGGACGGAACCGGATCGACCCGGATTTACACGTCTCCTCGGCACACAAGTTCCTCACCTCCCTACTATATGAAACTGGTGGCTGTGCATAGGCATATCCTGAATCTGGTGCAGCTAACCTCTTGTGAGGGAGCATATAGAGAGGACACGGGAACTGGATGCAGAGGGAAGAAGACACCACTATAAGGTCGTATTAGATGCGCATCCCGATGTACGAGTTTATGTAGAAGTTTACTCCTCCAACTTCTCCTTGATGGCCTTGGCCATCTTGGTGAAGGCGTCCTCGACGTTGGTCGAGCTCTTGGCGGAGGTCTCCAAGAAGATCAAGTTGAGAGAAGCAGCAAACTCAGCCGCCTGGTCGTATTGGACCTTACGCTCGTTAACCAAGTCAGACTTGTTTCCAACCAACAGCTTGTGCACGTTCTCGCAGGCGTAGCGGTCAATCTCCTGCAACCACTTCTGGACGTTGTTGAAGGTCTCCTGATTGGTGATGTCGTAGACGACGATGATGCCGTGGGCTCCACGGTAGTAGGAAGAAGTGATGGTACTATGGCACGCGAGGCAACAAGGGGAGCAACAGCACATCTGGGTCAGCACAAGGCGCGCAAGAGGAGGTCCACGACCCCAAAACGAAAAGTCACACCAAAGTCAACGTACCGGAAGCGCTCCTGACCAGCGGTATCCCAAATCTGCAACTTGACGGTCGTTCCTTCAATGTCGATGGTACGAATTTTCTGAATAAGACCAAGGAGACAGCCAGAAGTGTCAGCAAACTGCGGTGGAGCGCGTGTGCGTGTGTGCGTGTGTGCGTGTGTGTGGTTCCTCCGCACAGAAGGGCACATGGACGTGACAGAGAGAGAGGAGAGAATGTGCAACAGCGGGAAGGGCAGCACGTACGAAGTCCACACCAATGGTAGAGATGAAAGACTCTGTGAAAGTGTTGTCCGCGAAACGGAGGAGAAGGGAGGACTTGCCTACACCAGAATCACCAATGAGGAGGAGCTTGAACAGGTAGTCACTGTTGGGAGAGATAGAATGCGCAACAACGGACATTCACGGTGAGTATTGGCTCACAAATTCGGTGGAATACATGCAAAGTACAATGTAGAATGGAACTAGAACAAAGCACGCACTATTCGGGGTTGGCAGCGCCTGGACGAGCGGCGGGCTTCTTGTTCGCCTGATTCACAGACACTCCGGGGTTTCCTGTGGTATGACAATGGTAATGATACAACAGTCAGTCAGTAATTTGGTGGGAACATGGGTTAAAAGAGGATTCTGTGGCAGAGAGAGCCTAAGGCCAGGAGTTGATGAGTCGCTTCAAAGAAACGTGTCGCCAATTGGACTTGAGCAGCGTTGACCTCCGGTAGTGTAGAGATAATTCGATGTATTGCACCAGCAGCGCCGAAGTCGGGTCCGAAAGCAAGCAGTAGGCGGCAGTTGAAGGGCGAAAGAGGCGATGTGTTCACGTGTGTGGAGGATTGGAAGTGTGCGTACCCCTTGCGTTGTTTCCCTTGCTTCCACCGCAGCCCATTTGAGTAGTCTTTGCGAATAAATAGAAGTAGATGGATCTGTGATGCGAACGAAGTACTTGGAAGAGCACGTGTCCACAAGACGAGTCAAAACTGAACTGAGAAGCAAGCCGGCTCTCGTTCACCGCCACTGCTTTTCCTTTAAGCAGAGCCTCGTTCCGCTCGTTTCTTTGAAGTCTCGCCGCCAGACGCCCGCCCACCACATTCCAGTAACATCAACCCTTTCAATCAACAAGGCACACATCCATTTCAGCAATCTTACACTGTACAGACATGAAGAGACGCTTGGAAAGCAATGAGCCAGATTCACTTTCGGGAACCGACACTCTTCACAGTAGATGTAGGTAGAACACTAACGTTGTTCTCTCTTTGTAGATGAAGCAGAGCTCGTTGCTTGAGCTTTCTTGGAGGCAGGGACCTTGACAGACGGAGAAGAGGAGGTAGATTGAGAAGGGGCGCTGCGCGTCCTTCTGGCGGGAGTATCGCTCTCTTCGGGTCGAGATATTGGAGTTGATATCGCATTGGAAGCTACTTTCTTTGGAACACGCGGTGACGGTGAGGCAGAGGCACGTTTCACTCTCTTCGGGGAGGGGGGCTGTTCTTCAGAAGAGGACTCCATCTGCTCCTCATCATCGTCCACATCCATGGAAGTCTTTGGTTTCGTGCGAGGAGCTCGAGTTGCAGCAGGGGTAGGTCGCTTGCCTTTGCCTTTGCTGCGAGTAGGCGACGGGGGTACGGAGGCGCTGTCGATGGATTCCTCCTCGTTTCCGTCCTCAGATGAGGATGATGAAGATAGAGCATCCTCCAACTGGAAGCGAGGCTGTTGCTTTGCCTTTCTTAATGGAGTGGTTCTCTTTGGTGGCGACGAGAGGGCACGAGGAGAGGTGACGGAGGCGGAAGCGGCTGCGGAGGCTTTCTTGGGCTTCTTGGTTGTTTCCTCCTCATCATCGCTGCTGAACGTCATTTCCTCGTCAGAGGTATCGCTTGATACTGAATCAGATGTGATATCCATACGATTGGAGCGGGAAGATGAAGATTTGGCTCTCGACGAGCTGGTACGTTTGCCGCGCTTCTTCCCATCCGTTGCCGAGTCGTTTGAGCTTCCTGCCGCGGCTGTCGCCGACGATGATGATGATGATGATGATGATGATGACGATGACGGTGCAAACAACGAAGACATCCTCTTCATAGGAGATGTGAATTGAGCGGGGAGGTAGGACGGCAAGTTTGAAGAGACTTTGATGAAGGCCTTTCCAGTGGTTTCATCGCGCTCGTAACGCGGTTTGAATAGCACGGCAGGGAGTAAAACCTGCTTGGGGTCCATGGCACGGGTACCATCCGAGCGCTGCATCTTGGAGTCGTTCGCTCTGAGCTCACCGATGAGGCGCAGACCAATCTCCGCCACCACGTGGATGTTGTGCGATTCGGGTTCCAGTGCGTCCTCCAGCTGCCGAATATCATCCAGTATTTGGTAGATGAAGTCAAAGTTCGAAGATTGCAGCACTGCACTCAAGAAGTGATGGAGATACTGCCATGTTCGCTTGTAAGAAGGCGCGTCCGCTTCCAAGTACTCTGAGTGTGCCAATGTGAAGATGAGCCAGGGAAGGGCGTATTCGGGAAGGGCATACGAGAAGACGCGATTGAGGTGCTCGTCAGCAGATTTGGAGGTGATGTGAGCGCTCATCTTCGATTTGATCCAAGTGCGGCGAACGTCGACCATCTGCGGGAAGGAGGAGTGTTGGGCATTTTGGTGATGCAAGTCGCCAGGAATGATGACTGCAAGGACGAGGAACTTGTTGGGGAGCTTGTGTGCGGCCAAGAGACTGGGGATGAGTGTCGCACGCAACTCCTGCTTCACCAGATTCGGCAGCTTATCGTCCATCACGATCTCCGTTAGTCTCAAGAAGAAGTGAAGATCGAACAAATCGTCGTAGGTGCGGAATTCACAGAGCCGAAGGATGGCAGTGAGTGCAGTGGCGCGAAGCCAAGTGTGATCGAGATCGTTCATGTCGCAGTCCACTGCGTTCTTGAGTGCTGAAGTGAAGGCATGCACCACAGTGCCCTGCTCTGATGTGAGCTTGAAGGAGGGGCGAGTTGGAGAGATGGGTTCGACGACCTTGCCGCGTTTGGCTGGAGATTTGGTGAAGGGCGAAGAAGACGCTGCTGCGCCTCGTTTGGGTGTCTTGGGTGCCTCTTTGGCCGCATTAGTGATGGCATTCAGCGATGGCAGCGTGCGAAACCACGAGACGGCGAATTGGATGCCTTCCACGGCGGCTTTGGTGAGAGGCGTGGCGAAATCGGAGGGCGAGAGTTGGTTCTTCGAGGTCAATTGTGTGCGCTGTTTCGCCTCATACGCTTGTTTGACGAGTTTGACGATGTGCTGAATGAGCGGGAGGGCTTGGGAGGAAGTAAAGAGCTTGACGAGAGCAGTAAGGGAGGCAATGCAGGAGGAGACACGATCGCTCATCTCGGCCATCGCAATCTTCATTTGCTCCTTGATGAATCTGCTCGATTCTTGCATAGATTCTTCGCTGGCGGTAAAGTGGGCCAACAGCGCAGCTCCAGCCTCTGCGGCGGTCTTGCTATCGCCTGCATCTTCGACCACTCTCCGAAGGTTCTTGATGTGATCCTCACGAACGTCCGGTTCAGAGGCGAGAGAAGCAGTGAAGGAACTCATTCTGGCGACGGCTTGCGTGACACGCTTGTCCTTTGAGGTTTGAAGAAGGTTGTCGAGGTTGTCCAGAAGCGTGGAGAGGTAACCGGGATGAATCGCCACACAACGCTGCAACAGACCCAACGCAATCGTGAGTTGGTACTCCTTTGAGGGGAGATCGCCACATAGAACAGAATAGATGGAAGTCGTTGCAGTCGTATCGTAAGAGGTCTTCTTGTGCGCGTTGTTGTCGGTGGTGTTCGAACTGGAGAGAGAGGAGAGTTCGTTGATCAACTCCTTCGCCACGCCCGTAGAGAAGAAGCGCAAGTGCAGTTTGTTCACCAAAAGGGCCATGTTTCTCTGAATGACGGGCTTCTTGATGTTGCGAACGATAGTATCGGAACTGGACAAGACGCGTTTCTCCAGCGAGCGTGGGTTGAGAAGTGCGAGGAGCATCTCCTTGGTAGACTCGGTGAATTCCAGCTTTCCGGGCTTGCCAAACCGTTTCTCGATGGCATCAACAATCGCACTTGAGCGATGGGCAGAAGGTGGACCTTGGAGTGCATTGCGAATGTCGTCTCTGAGAGCCTTCTTCTCCTCCAGCCACTTGAACAGAGCTCTGGAAGCATTTTCTGATAGCGTTGAAGTAAACAGTACGAGGTGATGTGCGGCCGCTGTGGTCTCCCAAGTGGCGTCAGTTGAGGAGCCAGCACCACTAGGCGGTTTGGATGAAGAAGAAGTTGATGCGGCAGTGGTGGTCTTGGCGCTGCCTCTTCTCTTCGCGTTCGGATTGGCTTTGCCGTCAGATGATGATGAGCCCGTCGTCTCCGTATCGGACTGAGATCTTGCATGAAGAGCTTCCAATTGTCGTTTATGTCGAATGATGACTGAGCAGGAGTGCTCGAAGAAGTCCTCGGTGATGAACTGGTCGATGTAGGCGCGTTCCTCGTAATTGAGCTCTCGCGCAAACCCACGTTCGATGATGGTCGATGGAATGCCAGAGAAGAAGTCTTTGAATCGAAGCTTCCATGTTTGAAGTCGTTGGACGGCCTCTTGATGCATTGTGGTGATGCTGCTACTGCTGTGAGTGAGCGAGGGTTGTTCCTTCTGTTGTTGCTGGCTTGACTCGCCGCCGCCGCTGTTCTGTCGCTTGAGACTGATTTTGGTATCTGTGACGTCCTCGAAGCACTGAAGCAGTTTGTCTATGGCAAGACGGAAGATGGAGCCGAGTGCGTGAGCGGCAGAGAGGCGAACGTGGTCCACGCGATCCAGAGCTCTGAGAGCGACTTCCTTCAACGTGTCGATCGAGATGCGGTCCAATCCATGTGGCTCCGTGGCAATGCTCTTGACCGCTTCGATGGCGGCGATGCGAACCTTGGCGTCTCGATCAGCGACGCGTTCCTTCAATCCGAGCTCCACCATTTGAAGTCCTTTTTGCGGCGCTCCAAGCAGCAGGTATTGGCTGGCGAACTCCACCATTTGCAATCGAATAGAGATGTCGTTATCCTTCAAGCGACCAACGAAGGGCACAAAGAGATGGGCAAAGTCGAGACAACCACTGAGATACGCGGGCGACAGAAACACCACACTCAACGCCCTCACTGCCTCCTGTCTCGTCTCGGCACTTGCATCAGACACTGTATCAATGAGATCTGGCAAGATTCTATTCACCAAGGAAGCATGCAACTGTACCAATCTCTCCACCAGAACGGGCAGATGACGCGCAAACTTCCTTCCTCTCTCTGCCTCTATTTCCCCATGCACAATGGTCGGAATCACGGGCTCAATCACGCGCGCTGCCCCTTTGATCATATCGGAAGCCAACATAGCCTCTTTCCGCATCATCTCCGCTGTCTCCTTCGATTCCTTCCGCTCCGCTCTCTTTCGCTTCTCCTCGGGCGCCTCTTGCGTGTGAACCATCATTTCATCCGAATCTGAATCCTCAGCATCCTCTTCTTCACCAGTGACGGATTCTTCTTCCACATCTTCCTCCTCAGAATAGCACAACTTGGTCAAGAGAATCTCCACCAACTCGGGGTGCGCAGGGGTCACCGCCTCCAAACAATCGATCATGATTTGCGACATGTGCACAGCACTAATACGATCGGTGATATGACTACGTGAATAGGAAGACAAGAAGGGAGAAAAGAGGGGAAAGAGGGTAAGCCAAACCGTCCTGACACGCAAGTTGCAATGAATGACCATCAAACCGTTTGAAACGTACCTCATTTGGATAAGGAAAGTCTCCAGAAGCTTCTTCATCGAATCCACATAAGCAGCCCAGTACACGAGGGCATGAGAGACGGCCAAACGCTCGAGAACTACTGCGGCTTGCTTTCCAATTGCACCCGGTCTTTCCAACATTGCCAGACATCCGACCAGCATATTGAACACTTGGCTCATCTAAAAAGAGGGTAAAGCACAAAGTTGTCAGAGTTGTTGGACGAAAGGGGCCTGGAGAATGACAAACAAGAGGATTTCACGACAAGACGAGCTTCAGCAACTTGCATACCTTGGTAGGATCGGATACATCGACAACCTCTTCGAAGCCGATTTTTTGAAACAGAGTCGTGCAACAGAGTCCCATGAGGATGCGAACAGAAGGGGCTTCGTGCTCCAAAAGTTCCTTGCGGATCAGAACTTGGACTACGCTCTCCAATTCCAGCTTCAAGGCTGTATCTTCGTCGACTTCTTTGCTTAGCACATTCGTTAGCCTCTATATCCATGAAGAGCGGCAGTTGTGATGCCCAGATAGGAGAAAATGGCGGAGGAACGTTAGAGTTGGCGCGTAGTGATGGAATACAATTCTGTGGAAATCTAATAGCTTCTCAGGGGGTGAATGGGGTGGAGCATCCAATCTTGACGTACAACGAGTCGAGCAGGGAGCTCTTTAGGCGATTCGATGACCGAATGGATAAAGTTGGGGTCGAGAACGGTATTTCTCTCCTCTTTGGCGTCCATGTCTTCAAATACGGGCCTAAGGGGCCGAGATCAATCGTGGAAAGCCAGTGTTACAGATTGTAAGTTGTCAAGCAGACGTGTACCCAAGCGCGCTGAGCTGAGCTCTGACCTTTCACTCCGTCTCAGTTTCGAGCGGATCCTCTCCGGTACCCCTTACATGGCAACCATTGAAATCATATATGGGAGCTCGGAACAAGACATCATTACCTGATTCCAACCAGGAGTTGGAGAGAAGGAACCGGGAGGCAGTTCCTCGCTTCCCGGGAAGAAGAACGGACGACCACCATACCATGTTTCCAGGAGAGAAGATTGGTTCCAGTTCTCAAAAATACTTTGTGGGTGCACAAGATTGAATTTGGAAGTGAGTGTTTGAAACTTCCCGCTCAAGCTGGAAAATGAGGGAGGTTGAAAACGTTGTGGGCTGTTCAGAAGGTTTTACCTGGGGAGTTTCGGACAGAGCTCATGCCTGTGTCACGTCTTCATATGGAGAGCCATTCACAGTTTATGTACAGTTTCACTTCTTGACTGAGGCAACAAAGGTGCGCCCGGAGGCGGTGGAGCTGGAATCGGCGCCAGGCGCGCGCCTTCCAGGGCTGAGCTTCACACCAGTTGGGAGCGTCCTCACGCCCTTGGACATGGCCGGCTTGAAGTCTACGTGCAATCCTTGTTCCATTCGTTCTTCGCTTGCCTGGCCTTTCTTCTGTCGGCGGATTTCCTGCTTCCGGTTGATGCGTTGATGCTTGGGCTTGGCTTGGTGAACGACGGGAGCACCCGACATCCTTCGTCTCTCTTCGGGGTCATTCAAGTTGATCAGATCCTCAGGCGTCAATTCCTGCGGCTCGTTTCCTTCTTCCCCATCATCATCATCATCATCATCTGCTGTATTTGAACGCACTGGGGCCACTTTCGAGAGGTGTCCTGTCGTTGGTCGGATGGGCGCATCTTCGTCCACTTTGCGGAGATCGGGATTGTGATACTTGGTCCAGTCACTGTATTGCTTCTGATCTGCGGAAGGAGGAGCGCGACAGAAGAGCAGTTTTCCATCTACGAAGTCATTCAGAACGAGACGAGCGGTCTTGAAGAGATCGGGTTTTCCAGCGGTAATGTAGAAGCCTCTGAGATCAGCGTATGTCTCTAACAGCTGTTGTGGCGTGAGCTTTGATTTGGGAGCAAATACCTTGCCATCGCCGGTGGTAACGATACTAGTGGGGTCGATGCGCTTCGGGAGGGAGATGCCATACATGAACTCAAATTCGCGTCTTGGTATGAGTCTTGTGACGATGGATGTAGGGCCAAGACATTCTCTCATTTCAGCAATGCGAAGGAGACCATTGCAGAACATTTCGGCCTTTGAAGACATGAAGGTGGGGAAGACGAGACCTGGACAATCGCAGAGGGTGATGTTGTCGTGAATCTGCAGTGTTTGGAAGTGCTTCGTCTTTCCAGGCGTGGATGATACGGCGACCTTCTTCTTCTCCGCGAGAACATTGACGGTGGACGATTTACCGACGTTTGGATAGCCAACCATGCCTACGGTGATCTTCTCCTTGGGGCCGAGCTCTTGGTGCACGAACGAGTAGAAGTAGTCGAATAGCTCTGTTCTCGAAAAGATGCGGGAAGAAACGGCTTCCAATGAAGTATCGATATCTTGAATCTTGTGGGAGCTTGTGGGTTGAGTGGTTGTTGACTCAGAGGTAGATTGCTGCACGTCCTCCATGGTCGCGCCACCCTCAGATTTGGTAGTGCCTTCAGTGAACTGTACTCTGCTGCTGGACGGCTTGCCATGTTGAGCGACAGGAATGCGCGAGGCACGGCTGGCTGCCAACATCGCCAAATCGGCATCTTCAGAATCGGCGCCCTCGACGTTCTCCTCGCCTCTCAGAAGCCTGCGCAAACGCTCCTCGTCGAAGATGCCCACCTTCTGCGCTCCACTCTTCTTCGCACTCGTCTCTTCTTGGGATTCTTCTCCATCAACATCATCTTCATCGTCATCTTCATCGGATTCAGACTCCTCCAAGCCACTGTACGGGTTCAAACGAGAGAGGTTCTTCACCATCACCTCCTGCTCCGCTACCGCCTCAGCTTCCAGCTTGATCTGCTCCAAACGCGCTGAGAAGAAGATGACTCGAATGCCACTCTTCTTGAAGTACTCTGCCCACTCCTTGCGCTGAGGGTCCGACAAGAGATCCGCCTTGTTCATCAACAGAATGTTCAGCTTGTGATCGGGAAACTCGTCCACATACTTCTCTAAATCAGGGGAACGGAACAGAAGAGGATCTCGAGAATCTAAGATTTGAACCACCAGATCAGAACGCTCAAGCACACGCCACAACTGCTTCCACACTTCAATGTTCTTCTCGAACGGCGTAAGCAGCAAATGCTCATTCCCTTCCAGCCTAGAAGTCACACAAAAGGACGAAAGAGTCAGAATAGAACAATGAACGCGGCGCAGAATTGGATTCGCAGCTCATTGGTGACGTACTCGGCCAATTGACGTCTCCACTGGAGGAAGGACTGTCTCTCGAGCTGGTCTAGCTCTTCAATCGCCATTCCAGGGGTCCAAATAGGTCTAAAGGGTGTCACAGGACATAGAGAACATGAGAAGGTCAGTTAAACGGAAGAAGAGGATCAGAGGAGGAGGGGAATAGGCCCGGAATTGAGGCAAGCGCTTCCGGTGGATTCCGGAGAAAGAAGTGCCTAAAGCAAGCTGCGACATAGACGGACCGGCGTGGAACAGTGAGATTGTTGAAGTTCTTGCGTTGTTCAGCGAGAGTAAACTGGTCAACCTGATCAGGGACAACGAGAGAGGTGGTTTGGAGCAGAACAGTGCGCTCCTTCTCCGCGACGAAGCGTTTCTGCGACAAGTCGGCCTGTTCGGCAATGGAAGTCAAGTCTGTCATATCAAGCGCCGATTGTAGTCCAAGTTCACTCTCTCCAGGGCCAGCCCATTCCTGAACATACACGTCTGCCGGACGTTGAACTGCAACCGCAGGATTTTGCCTCCGCATCAATGCCTTTCCCAAATTCGACTTCGTCTTCTTCGGCATGTCAATCTAAAATGAATGGTCTACGCAAATACAGGGAGAACAGGAAGAGGAAGGCGATGTACAACCGTCGGGGGCAAGGGAAGAACTGAGCTTCCGTCGTCTCGCCATCGGGCGATGTCCTAACCCTTGGCTTCCAGAATTGGGGCTTCTTTCGTCCAAAAAGCTCTCATTGTAGATGACAGCAGTCACTGGGTGGAGAAACGATCCAACTATATGATGGAAGACTCGCCCCATGTGGATATCACCTATTCTACGTCTAGTTACGTTGGTGACCTCTTCTTCCAAAATACACCCAAAAGGGAGAACAAGAACTTGATGATACACTTGGAAATGTTACAGGAGGATGCCTGCCTCGGTGCTGACGGAGCATGGCGTCCAGCGCCTGGTGGCTGCATGATGTGAGGGTGGGAGCGTTGGCTTGAGCTTTACCAATGCCTCATACGAATGGAATCCACTAGATAGCGCTTTGGATGCATCTAAGGAAGAAAACCGAATCCACGACATGAGTGAGTGGTACAGCCCAGCATGCTTTTGTCTGATTGTGAAACAAGCGCTCCCAACAGGCAAGAGCGCTACCAATACGCTCGAATGGAATCTCATAGTATCAAATAAACGATGCCATTTTCCGAAACGGGTGTAGAGTGGGTCTTGGCGTATGAGTGTCGGAGCACGGGAAGGAAGTCCTCGATCGACCTCAGTTTGAGTGTTCGGGGAAGTAGATGATGGAGGGTGAGGTCAGTGACTTCTCCAAAAGTTGAACAGATCCATCCTCTTGGGCGGTGGCAGTCAGGTCTCTGAATGGGACTCGATTGATGTCTTCGCCGTGCGGGGCCCAATCTTCAGGCGGAGACGGCGGTGGCGAAGTCAGGAAGTTGCGCATCTTGGGTGGAATCAGCAGTGAGTTTGACGGTATCGTTGTGTCTTCCTATTGGGGGTCATGGGGGTATGGATTCGTCAGGAGTCGAAGCTTTCGAAACGGAAGGCACAAGTTGTGTCGGATGAGGAAATGGCATCTCGTACCGTGCAGAAGAGGATTTTCTCGTCCGTTATAGTCGTTTTTGCTAGTTGAGCCAATTTCGGAGTCGCATACGCCACTATAGCAGTATCATAATGCGTCACAGGCTGCCAAAAGGTCACCGTTCCGATAGCCTGGAACTTCTTCAGTAAACCTCGGTTATTTCGTCCATGAAGGCCATACAGGATCAAAGTGCAATCAGGATCGAAGTCAAATTCATCAGGAGATCCAATTGAGGGTTGATCTTCCTCATGGTGCAACGAACTGGACTCCATCGTCAACTGCCAGAGCCTCCTCCTCTGCGCCGAGCTTCTAGTCCCTGCTCTGTCCTCCTTCGTTCGATTCTCGAACCAAATATGGGTCTCAAACGAACCGCTACAAAGGCTTCAAACACAACCAACTCGAAAATGGCTCGAATCGTATCAGTGAGGGCGGAACCGCGACCGGAACAGGACTCTGCCCCTCCAGGCCCTGCTCCTGTCCGTCCTCGAGCTCGGCTTTACCATTGTAGCTGGTGTGGACGAAACCTGAGGAGTAGAAAACTGATACGTAAGGTCACACATGTTGCTGAGGTGCCTTGGAAGTCACCAATCGACGAAGACATCATTGCCGGCACATTTCTCTGTCAGCCAACTTGTTACCTCGCCTGGATGAATCGCAGTGGCCAATTAAGGTACAAATCACCATTTTCTCGATGTGACCTCGTTCAATGACCAATCCGAGCTTACTAACGCTTAAAACCGAACCGCGATCGCACAGGAAAACGAAGCTCGCTCCAGAGACATCCGCTGAATCGTTAGACGCCGACTCCAATACCGCAACTACATCAAAATCCAAATCTATTGCGCGTTCCGAGGATCTGGACATGGCAAAGATGATAGCATCAGCACGAAAGGCGGCCAACCTTGCGGCCAACACGGCCACGCCCTCGTCCTGAGCACTCCCTCAGTCCCCTCTTAGAACCAATATCTGTGCGGAATCATTCGGAAAAGGAACGAGAGACCACCTATTGTATGCCACCCGGCCCAGGGGGGACATCACGAGCTCACCGCTTTCCAGGAACACGAACCTCCTTCATGCCGGTTCCTAGCCCTCAAAGACCTCTGGACAGAAGGAAATGCAACACCACCCGTGTCGCAAATGTAAATCATATACCTGAACACTATCATCTTAATCACTCGTGTTGCCGCACGTGTGCCAATGACAAAAGCCCCCATTCTACGGTACGGAAGGATGCTTTGGCGCTCTTTAGTTGGTGGGTTCTCTTACAGTCTGGCCTTGGCAAGTACTCCGCCTTCCACAGGGATGATG
>Ga0307375_10001461_pt1 | contig 25758 bp, 25 predicted proteins | sample TR1MG_FD_202531 | JGI IMG/M metagenome (GOLD analysis project Ga0307375, IMG submission 202531) | Soil microbial communities from Risofladan, Vaasa, Finland - TR-1 | ecosystem: Environmental > Terrestrial > Soil > Coastal area > Acid sulfate soil | place: Finland: Risofladan, Vaasa | collected...
GGTTGACCAGGCGCTCGACGCGGCGCTCCGAGATGCTGGCGAGCTCGGCGAGCGCGATGCCGAGGAAATCCATGGCGAGCGCGACGGGCTGGCCGTGGAAGTTGCCGCCCGAGATGATATCGGCGCCCAGGTCGGCGGCGCCCAAATCGGCGGCGCCCAGGTCGGCGGCGCCCAGGTCGGCGGCGAATCCGGCTTCGAGGTCCCCGGGCAGGATGAGGGGATTGTCGGTCACGGCGCCGAGCTCGTTCTCCACGATGCGCGACACATAGTCGACGGCGTCGCGGCTCGCGCCGTGGATCTGGGGCACGCAGCGCAGCGCGTAGGCGTCCTGGACGCGCAGCTCGCCCTGGCGGGAAGTGAGGCGCGAGCCTGCGAGCAGGGCGCGCAGCGAGGCGGCGCTGGCGATCTGCCCGTCCTGGCGCCTGAGCTCGTGGACGCGGGGATCGTAGGCGTCGACGATGCCGCCGAGGGCCTGGGCGGTGAGGGCGGCCGCGAGATCGGCCGTCCGCAGGAGCTTCCAGGCGTCGAAACAGGCCAGGGCTCCGATCGCCGTCATGACCTGGGTGCCGTTGATGAGGGCGAGCCCTTCCTTGGCGGCCAGAGTCACGGGTTCGAGCCCCGCGGCGGCCAGGGCATGGCCGCCGCCCATGCGCACGCCCTTGTAGAAGGCCTCGCCCAGGCCCATGAGGACGAGGACGAGATGGGCGAGCGGGGCGAGGTCGCCCGAGGAGCCCAGCGAGCCCTTTTCGGGCACGATCGGCACGACTCCGGCGTTGAGCATGTCGACGAGAGCCCTTACGGTGGCGGGCCTGATCCCCGAGTAGCCGACGGCGAGGGCGTTGGCGCGCAGGAGGGCCACGGCGCGCACGACCTCGGCCGGCAGGGGCTCGCCGACGCCGCAGGCGTGGCTCATGATGAGGTTGCGCTGCAGGAGGGCGTTCTCGTCCTTGGAGATGACGACATCGCAGAACTTGCCGAAGCCGGTGGTGATGCCGTAGCGGACGAGTTCCTCGTCCACGCAGCGGTCGACGACCGCGCGCGACGCGGCCATGCGCCTTTCGGCCTCGCTGTCGAGGGCGACCTGGGCGCCGAAGCGCGCTGCGAGCGCCACTTTTTTTATGGTAAGGCTGCGACCGTCGATGATAACCCTGTCCATGTGACCGCCTTGCGAATGTTATAACATGAAATTCACGCTACATACATAAACCGCCGCGGGGATAAAGTACAGTCACAGTCGAAGCCCGGTCCGCGGGCAAAGTGTACCGGTCTGGCGCTCGCTGAGCGCGGGCCGCGAGCGCCGGCATCCGGCCTCGCCGACTTCCTCGGGTCGGGGCTCGGCCCCCGGCAATCCCCGGCGGCTACAGCTTCAAGATCGAGAGCACCGCCGTGCCGAAGGTGTCGCCGTCGATCTTGCCTTCGAGATAGGCCTTGACGAGGGCCTTGATCTCGGCGGGGAAGGCGGCCCAGTACTCGTCCTGCCAGCGGGGACTGGATTCCCAGAGCTCGCGCTGGCGGCTCGGGGGCATGCGGTCCTCGGAGTAGGCGACGAAGGAGCGCACCATGCCGATCAGGGCCTCGGGCGGCAGGGCCGAGGCTTCGCGCTCCGCCTTCTCGGCCGCCATCTTGGCGGCGGCCGAGGGCGATCCGGGCTCGGGGACGTATTCGTCGAGGAGGGCGGCCAGCTGCTCCTCGCTGACTTCCGGGGCGTTCTTCCGGATGATGTCGGCGACGAAGCCCTTCATGGTGGCGCGGACCGAGTCCATCGTCGCCCCGACGTTCGTCTGGAGATCGCCCGCCATGCGCCTCGCCATGGCCCCTGGCCCCTCGCCGCCTAGGCTCGCGAAGGCGGTCTTGTCCCTGACCCTGCGTTCGCAGGCCTTGCGGATGACCTCGAATTCCGAATCGTCGGCCTTGTTGAGGATGAAATCGAGGATCGCTTCGAGTTGGGCGCGCGGCATGGCCACCAGTATCCCGCGGGGCCGGGCGATTGTAAACCGGGCGCGGCGGGCCCGCCGCGCGATCGGCGGCGCAGGCTCCGCGGACCGCCGTTCGCCTGAGCTATGCCGAACATCGTCCGCCCTAGACTCGCGGCGATCGATGCGGCTAGGATGTGCGCCGTGAATAAAAAACAAGCGGCCCCGCTGTACGGCCTGTTCGTCGCTCTGATCTGGGGCCTGTCCTTCCTCAGCATAAAGACCGCAGTGGCGGTGCTTCCGCCCATGACGCTCGCCGCCTCCCGCTTCGTCATCGCCTGCGCCGTGCTGCCCTTCCTCGCCCTCGTCGCCAAGCAAAGCCTGGGGGTCGCCTGGCGCGACGTTCCCGTGCTCGCCGCGGGCGGCCTCGTCGGGGTGACCCTCTATTTCCTGGGCGAGAACAACGGCGTCCGCCTCCTGTCGGCCTCCGAGTCCTCGCTCATCATCGGAGCCATCCCGGTCCTCACCGTGCTCACCGAGCGGGTTTTCCTGAAGACGAAGCTCGGAACGCGGGCTTACCTGGGCGCCGTGGCTTCCTTCGCGGGCGTCTCGCTCATCGTCGCCCGGTCGGCGGGCGCCACATCCTCTCCCGTCGGCTACCTGTACATGGGCGTCGCGGCCCTGTCCTGGGTGGCCTACTCCTTCCTCACCCGCCCCGTGTCGGGGCGCTACGGCCGCATCACCGTCACGTTCTGGCAGAGCCTCTTCGGACTCGCGGGCTGCGTCCCCTTCGCCTTGACCGAGCGCGCCGCCTGGCGCGCCCCGGGAACGGAGGTCGTCCTCAACGTGCTGTACCTGGGCATTCTGTGCTCGGCGGTGGGCTACTGGCTCTACGTGGAAGCCCTCGAAACGCTCGGCGCCGGGAGGGCGAGCGTCTTCATCAACCTCATCCCGGTCGTCTCGGTGATCGGAGCTTTCTTCATCCTGGGGGAGCGCCTGAGCGGCCTGCAGCTTGCGGGCGGCGCCGTGGCCATCGCGGGGGTCTACCTGGCCACGATGCAGCCGCGGCGGCGCAGTACCTGAAAATCCGGATGGTGTCACGAAGACCGTCGATGGTTCAGGATGCCAAGCGTCCGCGGCGGCTGAAACCTGGGTTGAGCGCCATAGAATGCGCCGCCCACAAGGTTCGTGACACGTAGGGCGCGAAGCCTCGAACCGCGCCCGCCTCGATCTTCCCTCTCAGTGTCGAGTCAGGGAAATCTCGCGCTGGTCGCTCTCGCGGCCGGGAGCCTGGGCCAGGCCCTGGCGGGCGGCGAGATACGAAAAGATCTGCGCGCGGTTCCAATGGTAGACGATGGTCCTGGGCACGTTGAAATGGTCGAGTTTCGGGTCCGAGAAATCGACGCTCACGATCTTGTCGCCCGCGGTGAAGGCCCAGTCGTAGCCCGCCTCGCGCAGGGCCTGGGCCACGGGAGGGCAGCCGAAGCCGAAGGGATAGGCGAAGAGCCTCGGGCGGGCGCCGACGAGTTTTTGCAGGGCCGGAGCGGGGCGCCTCACTTCCATCATGACTTTTCCCGGATCGCGCTCGTAGGCCCTGGCGGTCATGTACTCGTGGAAGAAGCCGTGGGCGCCGATCCCGCAGCCGTCCCCGGCCAGTTCCCGCAGCTGCTCGGGCGTGAGCGCGTGCCTGCTGCGCCCGATCGGGAAGGGATAGATGAAGAGTTCCGGCTTGATGCCGCGCTCCTCGAAGACGCGCTTGTAGGCCTCGTAGTCCGAGCGATTGCCGTCGTCGATCGTGATGACCACGTTCGCCGTGCCTTCGATGCGGCCGGCTATGGCGTCGTCCAGGCTGACGAAGGTGTAGCCCAGGGCGCGGATGCGGTCGAGCTGGGCGCCCATGTCGGCCAGGCTGTAGTCGAGCGAGGACCTGCCGCTGCCGAGGAAGCTGTGATAGTCGAGGATGACAGCCTCGCCCGCGGCCCAGAGCCGGGCGCCGGCGACGCAGGCGAAAAGCGCGATCGTCAGGGAGAGGATGCTGCGGCGCATAGGCGAACAGACTAGCCGGAGCGCTGTACCATGGTCAAGCGAAAGCTCATTAAATAATTGTAATAGAACAAATTGAGGACTCCTTGCCCGACGACGCCGCGCCCGCCGGGTTCTATACGGCCGCCGCCGCGGCTCAGCGCCACTCGAGCTCTACGCCCATCCATTTCGTGAAATCGGCCTGCGAGGCGGCGATCATGCCCAGGCCCACCTTGGCCGTCGTCTCGGCCACGAGGTAGTTCTTGCCCTTCCAGGGGAACCTCTGGCCGCCGCCCGGCACGTCGACGCCGAGCATGGCGTGGGAGTACTCCCTCGAAAGCATGAGCACGCAGTGGATGCCGAGCCGCTCGAGGATGATGGCCATGACCATGGCCCGGGAGTCGCAGTCGCCGCGGCGCTCGAAGGCGGCCTGGAGCGGGGCCACGAAGTCGATGCCTTTCTGGTCGCGCTGGTAGGTGAAGCCCTGGACCCAGGCCAGGACGCGCCTCGCGCACTCGGTGGGGTCGTCCAGCGGCAGGGTCCGGGCGAACTCCAGGCTGAGCCGGTCCAGGCGCGAGGCGGACTCGCGGAAAACCATGCGGTAGAAGCGGGCCCAGGCGTCCTCCCAGAGTTCCTGGCTCTTGGCGTAGCTCGCGAGGACGCGGTACTCGCGCTCGGCGGTGTCCATCTCCTGGGCCGCGGCCTTGTCGCTCCAGGGCAGGTCGACGCTGGTCCCGTCGGGGAGGATGGCCGCCTTGGTCTTCGTCTCCTTGGGCGGCCAGGCCAGGACGAACTGGCTCATGGGGCCCGGATGGCGGAGGGCCTCGGCGTCGATGGAAAACGAGTCGAGACAGGAGAGGATGAGGTCGGTGTAGGCCTCGAAGCGCGCCGTATCGGTGAAGGCGAGGAGGGCGAAGCCGGGTTCGGGAGGCGGCGGTGCGAGGCCTGCCGCGGAGCCCTGAGCCGCGGTTCCGGAGTCCTGCCCGGTGCCGGAGGGCGTCGCCGCCGCCGGGGCCGGGGCCGCAGCCGACGTAGGGGCCGGCCTGCCCAGGATGTAGAGGGCGTAGCCCTTCTTCGCGGCGCCGTTCAAGGTGAAGCTCAATTCGGCCAGGATGGCCTTCCGGCCTTCGTAGCTGAAGGATTCGGTGTCGCCCGTGGAGCCGATCCTGGTCGCCACCTCGGCGGCTATGGCCTCGACCGAGGAAAAGCGCCCCGCTTGGTAGACGCGGATGTCGAACTCCATGCCCCCGTACGGGTCTGTGTAGGAGAAGCGGGTCCTGCCGTCGCCCTCCCCGGGTACGAAGCCGGAGGGCATTTCGACGAAGAAGCCGAAATCCGAGCCGAGCTGCTTCGCGAAGGCGCCGCGCGAGGCGAGGAGCAGCAGAATGGCGAGGACGGACAAGGCTGCGGGCTTGCGCCGGAGGGCGCCGATCTGGGTCATGGTTGCTCCTTGAGCGGGCCCTCCAATGATCGGCGTTCCGGGGCCGGGATTTCAGTGCGGTCTAGGGTTCCGCCGCACTATTGCCGGCCGCGCGTCCGCGGCGGGCGCTTCGCGGGCCGGGTGCCGCTTCTTCCGGAGCCGGGGCCGCTCGGCAGCGCTCGTTCGGCTTCGGCGAGGGCGGCGGCGCGGAAGTCGCCGAGCCTCGGAAGCTCGTCGTAGCGGGCCAGGACGCGGCGACCCTCGGCGAGCTCGATGGAAAGGCAGTAGTCTCCGAGAATGTCGCTCTCCAGGTCTATCGACAGCACGGGCCTGCCGAGCGCCGGATCCAGGGCCAGAAGGCGATAGCGGAAGCGGCCGTCGTGGTGGGTCTCGGTGGCGGGCACGGCGACGAGTACGATATGGAAGCCTCGGAGTTCGAAGCGTTCCTTCGCGTACAGCGAAAGCTGGCGGATCCAGCTGAAATCTTTCAGCGCTTCCATGCCGTCTGGGCTCCTCGCTACCGACAAGTATAGCGCCGATCGCCCAAGGAGGCAAAGCGCCGATTCTCCGCAACCGAAACTCGGCCTCGCGTGTCCAAGATCGAGGTGCGCGACGGCGCACTCAATTTCATGCGGGGAGGCCTCATGCCTGTCTATATGCAATCGGTCGGCGTCGATATTCCGGAACGCCGCATTTCAAACGATGAACTGGCCACGATTGTGGACACCACCGACGAATGGATCCGCTCCCATACGGGTATCGGCTCTCGGCACATCGCCGCCGACGGCAGCCTCACGAGCGACATGTCCGTGGCCGCGGCGCGGAAGGCCATGGCCAAGGCCGGCATCGCCGCCGAAGACCTCGATCTCATCGTGGTGGCGACCGCCACGCCCGACTATTTCGGTTTCCCTTCGACCGCCTGCATCGTCCAGGAAAAGCTGGGAGCCAAGAACTGCGCCGCCTTCGACCTGACGGCGGGCTGCTCGGGCTTCGTCTACGCGCTCAACGTCGCCTCGGGCTATCTCGAGACGAACCGGGCGAGGCACGCCCTCGTCCTCGGCGCGGAGACCCTCTCCCGGATCACGAACTGGGAAGACCGAGGCACCTGCGTGCTCCTGGGCGACGGAGCCGGCGCCGCCGTACTCTCGCGTCGCGACGAGGGCGAGAATGCCGTGCTGGCCAACGTGCTCGGGGCCGACGGTTCCGGGGCCAAGGATCTGTACATGATCCAGGCCGAGCGCTCGAAGACTTTTTCTCCGGCTCCTCCCGTCGTCCCCCTTCTCTACATGAACGGGCGCAACGTCTACAACTTCGCCGTGAAGATCATTCCCCAGATGGTCCAGCGGCTGCTCGAGAACTGCGGCAGGAAGCTCGACGACATAGCCTGGATCGTCCCCCACCAGGCCAACGCCCGCATCATCCAGGCGGCGGCCAAGCGGCTCGGCCTGCCCGAGGAGCGCTTCTACATGAACATCGAGGAGTACGCCAACACCTCCTCGGCGAGCATTCCGATCGCTCTCAACGAGATGGACGAGAAGGGGCTCTTGAAGCGCGGCGACCTCATCATGCTGCTGGCCTTCGGCGCCGGGCTGACCTACGGGGGCACGATCCTGCGCTGGTAGCCGAAGGCGGGTTCGCCGAAGGCGGGTTTGCCGAAGGCGGGGCTGCGGCTCGATACGGGCCGCGGCGCTTGCGCCCCGATATCGCCTCGACTATGCTCTGCCCCGATGATTCCAGCATTGTATCGGGATGAGGACATCCTCGTGCTCGACAAGCCCGCCGGCCTCGCCTCGCAGCCGGGCGCCGGCGTGCGGCTTTCGCTCGTCGAGGCCGTCGAGCGCGACTACGGTTTCCGGCCCTTTCTCGTGCACCGCCTCGACAAGGAGACCGCCGGCTGCATCATCGTGGCGCGCAGCGCCCGGGCTGCGGCGCGCTGGACCGCCCTGGTCGAGTCGCGCGAGCTGCGCAAGGTCTACCGGGCGGTCGTGTCGGGCCTGCCGAGCGCGAACAGGGGCGTCTTCGACGAGGCTCTGCCGCTGCACGGGGGCAGGGTTTCGGCCAGGACCCACTGGCGGCTGCTCGGCAGCTTCGGCTCCGAAGGCGCGGCGGCACTGGGCGCCGCATCGAACGCCACAGCCCCGAACGCCGCGGCGCCCGCCCGACTCGTAGCGGGGCCCTCGCATAACGGCGTTCAGCCGCCCCCCGATGGCGCCCCGCAGCCTCCCGACGGCCGGCCGCGGCCGGCCTTTTCCTACCTGGAACTCGAGCTGGACACGGGCCGCATGCACCAGATCCGACTCCACCTGGCGGGCGCGGGCCTGCCCATCCTCGGCGACGACCGCCACGGCGACTTCGCCGTGAACAAGCGCCTCAGGAAGGAAGCGGGGCTCAAGCGGCTCCTCCTCCTGGCCTACTCCCTGCGCCTGCCCGGCGGTCCTCTCCTGCGCGCCGCCGTACCGCGGCATTTCCTCGACTTTCTGGCGCTGTACCCGGACGCCCCCGACCCGGAGCTGCCATGAGCCCCGCGAGTCCCGAGCCCTTCGCCCTCCTGCAGGGCGCGAGCTGGCTCACCCCCGAGGGAACCGTGATCCCGGTCCCTTCCTTCCACGAGGAGTGGATGCGCGAGCATCAGGAGCTCGCCCGGGGAGCGCGCAACGTCTGCGAGCTCATCCTGCGCACGGGCTGGGTGTCGGCGACGCTCTTCTCGGGCGGCTACCTCGAGCTCATGGTGCCGGAGCGCCGCTCTGAGGGGCTGCGGAATCTGCTCCGCGAGTTCCTCGCGCGCAACGCCTCGCGCTGGTCGAAGGCGCTCGTGATGTCGATGGACGAGGAGGGCTACGCCATGCTCGTGCCCGGCGACCTGGCCGACGCCGAGCTCTTCGCGGCCCGGCTCGGCTCCTCGGTCTGAATCGGCTCCGGGCCGAAACCGGCGCAATTAACGCAGCGCTCACGAAGGTCTGACCGAGGACTAACCCCAGCCTCGTAGAATCCCCGCCTTCGGAGGCTGCCGGTGAAGTTCCCCGATTTCCCCGAACGCCGCGATCCAGGGCGTTTTCCCAGCACCCCGAAGGTCGGGCAGCGCGCTAGGATCGGATCAGGTATCCGTCCTCGAGCTCGCGCCGCAGGTGGGCCAGATCGAAGAACTGGATGGCGTTGAGGCCCGCGCTCCGGCCGCCGGCGATGTTCTCGGCCAGGTCGTCGACGAAGAGGCCGTTCTCCGGCCTCGCGCCCACCGTAGCCAGCGCGATCCGAAAGATCTCGGCGTGGGGCTTGTTGACCTTGTGCGCGCAGGAATAGACGCGGCTGTCGAACATGTCCTTCCAGTCGAAGTGGCTTTCGAGGTAGTCGACGCCGTCCCAGTGGATGTTCGAAAGCAGGACGAGATGGCGCGCCTTGCCGCCGAGCTGGCGCACGTAGTCCAGCATGGCTTCGTCGATATTGAACCAGCTCCTGAGATCGGCGTCGCGGAGCTCGTCGAAGCTGCCCTCCGGGGCGGGCACGCCGAGCTCTTCGGCCACGCGGCTCCAATAGGCGCGGTAGTCTATCTCCCCGCGGTCGTAGTCGCGCCGGCGCGCGTAGTAGGCTTCGAGGAAGCGCTCCTGCGACAGCTCCGGGGCCAGGATCGACCGCATTTTCTCGGCGTACGCCGCGTCCTGCGGCTTCGTGATGACATTGCCGAGATCGAAGAGGAGTGTGGTGATTTCCTTCATCTACCGGCTCACAGACTTTCCACGAGTTCCCAGCTCGAGCCGCGGCGCCTGCCTTCGACCTTGTCCGGCGTGAGATAGCCGAGGGCGCCCGACTTGAGCACGTCCAGGGCCTTGTCGATCTCGCTGATGCGGAAGATGAACACCGCGTGGTTGTCGCTCTTCTCGCCGAAGCCGTAGACGTATTCGATGTTGAGCTTGTGGGCCCGGAGTATCTCCAGGATCTTCATGAGGCCGCCGGGCTTGTCTTCGGCCTTGAGCGCGAATACCTCGACCTCGGTGACGAAATAGCCGCTCGCCTTGAGCATGGCGAGGGCGGCTTCGGGCTTGTCCACGATGATGTGGACGGCGCTGAACTCGGTGTCCTCGGTCACGAAGAGGCTCCGGATGTCGATGTCGCCTTTGTGGAGGAGCGCGGTCAACTCGTAGAGCCGTCCCGCCGTGTTCTCGAGCACGACGTTGATCTGCTTGATTTTCATGGGCCTTCCCCTTGTGTCTAGGATAAAGCTATCCCCTGCGCCCGCCCATGTCAACTCGATGAGCCGGCCGCCGAATTCCGAAACGGCCTTTCACTTTACGAGATCGGCGGCTTGGGCTACACTCTGCGGACCGGCCGCCCTTCCGGGAGGGCCGAAGGAGCGCACATGATCGACCAACGCCTCAGGAAACTCGCTTCCATCCTCGTCAACTATTCCATCGCGGTCAAAAAGGGAGAGAAGGTCCTCATCCAGAACACCAATCCCGAGCCCCAGTTCGTCAATGCCCTCGTCGATGCGGTGCACGACGCCGGAGGCCTGCCCTTCGTGTCGCTCCGCGACCGAACGGTGGACCGCGCGCTGTTCAGGCGGGCCACGGCCGAGCAGCTCGAGCTCCAGGCGCGCTTCGAGGCCGAGCGCATGAAGGCGATGGACTGCTATATCGGCTTCACTTCGTCGAGGAACCAGTACGCCTGGTCCGACATGCCGGGCTCGGCCCTCGACGCCTACAACCGCATCGTGGGCCGGAAGGTCCACATGGAGATCCGCGTGCCGAAGACGCGCTGGGTGGTGCTGCGCTATCCCTCGCCCGCGATGGCCCAGATGGCCTCCATGAGCGAGGAGTCCTTCGAGGACTGGTACTTCTCGGTGTGCACCATGGACTACGCCAGGATGTCCGCCGCCATGGATCCCCTCGTGGAGCTCATGGCCCGCACCGACCGGGTGCGCCTCGTCGGGCCGGGCACGGACCTCTCCTTCTCGATCAAGGGCCTGCCGCCCATCAAGTGCGACGGGACGATGAACATTCCCGACGGCGAGGTGTACACCGCCCCCGTCCGCGACTCGGTCGAGGGCAGCATTTCGTACAACGCGCCCGCCGAGCACGAGGGTTTCACCTTCGAGCGCATCAAGTTCGTCTTCGAGCGGGGCCGGATCGTGGACGCGGACTGCAACGACAAAGAGCGCATCGACCGCGTGCTCGACGTCGACGAGGGCGCCAGGTACGTGGGCGAGTTCGCCCTCGGCGTCAATCCCTTCATCGAGAAGCCCATGAAGGAGACGCTCTTCGACGAGAAGATCGCCGGCTCGATCCACTTCACGCCGGGCAATTCCTACGACGACTGCTTCAACGGCAACCGCTCGGCCCTCCATTGGGACCTGGTCCTCATCCAGACTCCCGAGTGGGGCGGCGGAGAGATCTGGTTCGACGGAAAGCTCGTGCGCAAGGACGGCCGCTTCGTCCTCCCCGAGCTCGAGACCCTGAATCCGGAAAACCTGCGCTAGCAGGCTTCTGAGATGCCCCGGGGATTTCGGCGGCCGGCTAGAAGATCGCGTCGATGCCCCAGTAGCTGACCATGGTCAGGACCGAGGCCCAGACGAGGACGCCGACCGACAGCCAGATCAGGAGCGGGCGCAGGCTCATGCCCAGGGCCCTGCCCAGCAGGGCCGCTATGACCGAACCGGTGACGGCGGGGCTGAGGAGGCCCAGCCCGATGACGCCGAACTTGGCGATCAGCCGTCGCGCCCTCGACGAGGCGGCGGTCTGCGCGCGCTCGAGCAGCGAAGCGAGGGGCCCCGAGCGGAGCCGTTCTCCGAGCAGGGCGCCGGCCATCCCGCCGACTATCGCTCCGGCCGACGCCGCGCCGGCGATGAGCAGGGCCGGCAGATGCAGGGCGAATCCGAGGGGAATCGCGCTCCACAGGGTGATCGTGGACAGGCCGAAGACGGCGAGACAAGCCGCGGCAACACTCACCTTGGCTCTCCTTGGTCGAGGGGCCTCCGCAATGGGCGCGGCCCCATGTCATACTAGGGTTGCCGGGGCGGATGCGCAATGAGGCCTCCGATCTTTCGGCGGCAGGGGGAGCCCATGGAAAAACGGCTCGGCATCGTGGCCATTCTCGTCGAGGAGCAGGGTTCCGTGCCCCGTGTGAACGCCTTGCTCTCCGAGTACGCCGACATCGTGGACGCCCGACTCGGATTGCCCATGCGCGGCAAGGGCGTCAACCTCATCTCTCTCGTCGTCGAGGGCGACACCGACACTCTCGGCGCCCTCACCGGCCGTCTGGGCAAGGTCCCGGGCGTCAAGGTGAAGTCGGTCCTCACGGGCTTCCGCGAGCCGGGGCCCGACGGCGCGGCGGACGAATGAAGGCCGCGGCGCCGTCGGCCGCGGCCGGAACAGCCAGGGCTAGGCAGCCTTAGGCCACCTTGACGGGCACGACCCGCGGGGCGGTCTCGGGCTTCTTGGGGATGTCCACGACCAGGAGCCCGTCCTTGAAGCGGGCGTCGATCTTCTCGCCGTCGGCGTCCTCGGGGAGCTCGAAGCTCCGCTCGAAGGCGAACTCGCGGCGCTCGCGGCGCAGCCACTTCCTGCCGGTGTCCTCTTCCTTCTTCTCTTCTTTGGAGGAGGTGGAGAGGCTCAAGACCCCGTCCTTGAGCTCGAGCTTGATGTCCTTCTCGGAAAGACCGGGCAGCTCGGCCTCGATGACGTAGCGCTGATCCTCTTCGCGGACGTCCACCACGGGCTTTCGGCTCGAGGCGGGGAAGAAATCCTCGTCGAACACGCTGTTCAGGAGCTCGAAGGGGTTGGCCCTATAGACCGAACCCACGGTGTTCCTGATAACCGGAAACAGATTGTCGTACATGGTCCTCATACTGCTACCCTCCATACAGGTTCTCGTTCGTCCCGATCCGGCATCGCTTGCCGCAACGCGGCCTTGCGCTCGCCAGGGGCGGAGCCCTTTCGGCGCTCACTCTATATAAAGCAGGATTCGTGCCAAATTACCCTGTGGGATCATGGATGACACGGAATATGAAGCCAGGCCATCATTTTTGAGCGCAAGCCTTTTGGGGAGCCGGACGCAGTGCAGGTGGTCTATGTTGGTAACTACTTAATGTATTAATAATTAGGTGGATTATTTCGAAATCTGTCGCTCCACGCGCTTACATCGGCGAGCCAGCTAGCCTCTGCCAGATCAAGGAACCCCGGCGCTTGTTTCGGCGGCTTTCGAGGATGCGAGAACCTCAGGATGCGTTTGCCTGAAGCATCTTCTGGACTTTGTCTGTCGCGGCTGTAGAGAAGGAAAACAAATCGTATCATTTAGAGTCAGGTATATGTATTAAAAAGAAACATCGATGCGGTCGCTCGAATATGATGGGGGGTATCGGATTATGCGGCAATGTCAGGTGTTTTTTATAACTACTGCTATGTAAAAGAAATATAAACGCAAAGGGCGCAAAGGGCGCAAAGGGAAAGAAAGGGGAAGGGAATAGGGGAAGGATATTCAAATTTTTTCCTGCTAATCCCTCTCCTTTTCGCTCCCGATCTCCTTCTGCGATCTGCGTCCTTTGCGGTTTATTCCCTCATCTTCGCGTCCTTCGCGTTTCAATCTCCCTCTTTCACCTTGAAGCGTTGTCTCACTCGTAGCTCGCGCGGAGATGCATGATGCGGAGGGCCGAACGGAGCTTCGAGGCGCTCGGGGCGCTTGCGCCCTCGGGCGTGATGAAGCGCAGGCGCCTGGTCTCGCCGCCGAGCATGTAGAAGCCGGCGTCATCGAAGCGGCCGGGAATGCCCTCTGCGCGGGCCTCTATATAGAAGGCCGGAGCGTGGGCGGTGAGCTGAAGGACGGGCCCCTTGCCGCCTTCCTCGATATGCGCCTCGAGGCGGGGATCGACGAGGCTGCAGCGCTTGGGCTCGGTGAGGAAGAGCTGGGAGCGGCGGAGTATCTCGGCCCGGCCTCCGGTCACCGAGGGGACGCCGTCGATCGAGCTGCCCGCCGGGGCGACGCTGTGCGGCCGCGCGGAGCCCGGACTTCGGGGCAGCCCGGCGTGGACGCCTTCGAGGTGGGCCGCCAGATACACGTCCTCGGGGCGGCAGGGCAGGCTGGCGATCGGCATCTTCCAGAGCTCGGTCGCCGAGCGCGGGGCCAGGTCGCCGTCGGCCGCTATGTCCATGAGGAGACTGCCGTCGAAGCGGCGCAGACAGAGCACCAGGTCGCCGAGCACGGCGTGCTCGCCGTCGTTGACGCCTACGGCGTGGATCACGCCGTCCTTGACGAAGAGCGAGAGGAAGACCGGATCGAAGAAGCGCCGCGCCTCGTAGTGGAGCAGCTTCCAGCCGCCGTCGTACTCCAGGCTGGACCAGCTGGCCACCGGCCAGACGTCGTTGAGCTGCCAGTACAGGGTGCCCATGCAATGCGGCATGAGCGAGCGCCAGTACGAGACCGCGGTGCGTATGGCCAGGGCCTGCTGGACCTGGCTCAGGTAGAGGGTCTCGCGGAAGCCCGAGGGCATGCGGAAGTAGCGCGACATGGTCTCGAGGATGATGGTGTTGCCGCGGGGATGGCGCTGGTGGTGCTCCATCGAGGGGCTCGTGATGTTGAACTCTCCGGGCGGGAGGAAACTCGCGGCGGTCTCGTAGGAAGAGAGCGACTGGAAGCCGAACTCGGAGCAGAAGCGGGGTTTCACGTCCAGGTAGGCCGAGAAGGGCTTGCCCTCGTGCCAGACGGACCAGTAGTGCATGTCGCCGCGGCTGTCGGAGTGCCAGTTGTCGGAGAAGTCGTTCGGCCCGGCGGAGGGCGAGGAGGGCCACCAGGGCCTGCCGGGATCGAGCTCGCGGACGACCCTGCCCGCCACGCCCTCGGTGAGCCGGTCGTAGTCGACCACGTAGCGCGTCGGGCTGGAGCGCGACTCCTCGTACCAGGTGATGGCGCCGAGGGCCTCGTTGTTGCCGCACCAGAGCGCCAGGGCGGGGTGGTCCTGAAGGCGCCTGACCTGGTGGCGCAGCTCGGCCTCGACCTCGCCGAGGAACTCGGGCGAGGAGGGGTAGAGGGCGCAGGAGAACATGAGGTCCTGCCACACGAGGAGGCCGAGCCCGTCGCAGAGCTCGTAGAAGTAGTCCGACTCGTAGCGGCCGCCGCCCCAGACGCGGAGGCAGTTCATGTTCGCCTCGACCGCCGAGCGGAGGAGTCCCTCGACCCTGGCCTTGGACCAGCGCGCGGGGAGGGCGTCGGCAGGGATCCAGTTGGCGCCCTTGCAGAAGACCTCGCGGCCGTTGACGCGGAAGGTCATGCTCTTGCCGGCCTCGTTCTCCTCGTTGAGGAGCTCGAGCTCGCGGAAGCCCACGCGCTTGCGCAGCTCGTGGCCCCCGGGCCCGCCTGCGGCGGCTCCGCCGCCTGCGGCGCCGGAGGCCGGGCGGCAGGCGACGACGAGGTCGTAGAGCGGCTGGGCGCCGTAGCCCGCCGGCCACCAGGACTCGACCCCCTCGACCTTCAGCTCCTCGATGTGGACCGAGGACCCGGCGCCCAGGCTCAGTCGGCGCGTGGCTTTCGCGCCGGCGAGCTCGATCTCGAGCTCGGCCTCCATGGCCGCGCTCGCCTCGAGCTCGACCTTGACCCGGACCGACCAGGAGCGCCGCGTATCGTCGCCCCGCTCGGGCCGCGAGGAGGTGGTGGCGTACTCGATCCGCGGGCCGTCGAGGGCGACCAGGCCTATGCCGTCGTAGATGCCGCCGGTCATGAGGCAGGGGCCCCAGTCCCAGCCGGACATGCACTGGGCCTTGCGCAGGAGGTTGCGGTGCGGCGAGGAGACGGGGTAGGTCGAGCAGGGGACGGGGTAGCTCAGGGCCGCGGCCGCCTCGGCGGCGGCCTTCTCCGGCGAGCGGATGAGGACCGAAAGGAGGTTCGTGCCGCCGGAGAGGAGGGCGCGGGCGTCCGCGCGGAAGCGGCGGAACATGTCCGAGCTCCGTCCGAGGGGGCGGCCGTTGAGCTCGAGCTCCGCCACCGTGTCGATCGACTCGGCCTCGAGGAAGACCTGCTCGGCCGACAGGAAGCGCTCGTCCAGCTCGAACTCGCGCTCCAGGGCCCAGTCCTCGCGGCCGATCCACTGCAGGTCGAGTTCGTTCATTCCGTAGTAGGGGTCGGGCGCCTCGCCCGAGGCGACGAGGGCGCTCAGGATGTCGCCCGGGATCGAGATGGGGCGGACGCTGCCGTCCGCCAATCGCCGCAGTCTCCAGCTTCCCTCGAGGGCCAATCGTTTCATGCCTGCCTCCGTCGCCGAACATTGTACCCTATTTTCGTTGACGAGTCGTCGGGACCATGCTATACCACCTTTGGTTGGGATATTCAATCAACCAAGTTTGTTTTTCCGGTGAGGTTCGAGATGCCGAGGGGCTCAAGCTCCGGGCCGCAGACAGCGGCTCGGATAGTCAGGACGATTTGGCTCAATCCCCGCATCTCGAGGATCGGCATAGCCGAGCGCCTGGGGCTCGACAAGTCCACGGTGACGAACCAGGTCGGCCGTCTCATCGAGCTCGGCATCATCGAGGAAGTCGCGGAAGGCTCGGCCGGCTCGCGCGGCGGTCGCCGCCCCATCCATCTCGCGATCAGCCGCGGCTACGGCCGGGTCATCGGCATCGAGGTTCAGGTCGAGTCCTACGTCGCGCTCGCCGTCGATCTCGCCGGCGAGATACTCGGGGAGATCCGCGGCGAGACGCGGGTGGAGGCCGAGGGCTTCTCCGGCTCGGTGCTCGACATCATCGCCCGGGCCCAGACCGAGCTCTGTCCGGAGGGGGTTCGGCTCTTGGGCCTCGGGGTGGGCACGGGCGGCCTCATCGACCGCAAGAAGGGCCGGCTACGCTACTCGGTGCCGCTCGGCATTTCCGAACCCCTAGACTTCGAGCGGGAGGTGGCTTCGCGCCTCAGCGTGCCCTGCCTCATCGAGAACGACGCGAACTGCTGCGCCTGGGGCGAGCTGGCCTTCAACAAGGACGAGGCTCTCCGGGACTTTCTCTTCGCCCTGGTCGAGTACCGCAAGGATCCCATCTCCCTGGGCCAGTACGGCGGCCTGGGCGTCGGCTTCGGGGTGTCGTTCGGCGGCAAGGTCTACTCCGGGGCCCACGGCAACGCGGGCGAGTTCCGCTCCGCCTTCTGCGACGGACCCGGCTCGCTGCAGTTTTCGCTGCGGCGCGAGGAGCTCTGCCGCATCGACCAGGACCGGGCCTCTCTCACGGCCGCGGCGGACGAGCTCGCGCGCAACACGGCGATGCTCGTCAACACGATGGACTTCGACCGCGTCTATATAGGAGGCGACATCGAGGCGCTCGACGTCGACTTCCCCGGCATGCTGAGGCGGCGCCTGCAGGACAACTGGATGTATCCCTTCCCCAAGGACGTCGAGATCCGCTATTCGAGCATGGGGGACAAGGCTGTGGCCTACGGAGCGGCCGGCATGGTCCTGCACGGCCTGATCTCCGAGCGCGCGCTGCCGGCCTTGGCTGCCGATGCCGAGGAGGGAGCCGCGCTCCCATCCGGCGACTTTCAATGAGCATTCGTCCCCGCAGAGGGATGAAATAGGGCGGGAGAAGCGCAATCCGCGCGCCCGCACAGGAGGCAATAGGATGAAAAGATTGATGATCGCCGTCGCGATGATCGCAGTCGTCGCCGCGGGCCTCGTCGCCCAGGAGAAGGTGACGCTCAATGTCCTCAACTACCAGCAGGCCGACCAGGCCGGTTACCAGCAGGACGTGGCCATTTGGCAGAAGTTCCAGGCGGATAACCCGGACATCACCCTCAACATGGAAGTCCTGTTCAACGATCCCTACCACCAGAAGCTGGCGGCCTACGCCGCAGCGGGCACCTTGCCCGACGTGTTCTACCTGTGGCCGGGCTCGCGGAGCGCCGTCATCCACACGCAGCACCTCGCCAAGGATCTCACCAAGCTGCTCGGCAAGGAGTACCTCGAGCAGTTCTCCGCCGCCGCCGTCAATCCCAAGAACCAGCTCGGCGGCTATCTGGCCGAGCTGCCCCAGTCCTTCACCTACACCTCGGTCATGTACGTCAACAAGAAGCTCCTCGCGGATAACGGCTTCGGCCTGCCCAAGACCTTCGCCGACCTTAGGAGGATGGTGCCGAGGCTCAAGGCCAAGGGCCTCAATGTCGTCATGCTCCCGGACAAGGACGGCTGGCCCATGCAGTCCTGCCTCTTCTCCACGCTGGTGGGCCGATTCGGCGGCGACGCCTACATCGACGCCATCCTCGCGGGCAAGGCGAAATTCACGGACAAGCCCTTCGTCGAGGCGCTCAAGGTCGTCGACGAGCTGTACCGGGACGGGATCATCGCGCGCAGCGACAACCAAGTCGGCTACGGCGAGGGCGCCGGCGCCTTCGCCTCCGGCAAGGCCGCCATCTACATCGACGGCGACTGGCGCGTCGGGGCGTACATCACCGACAAGGCCTCGGGCAAGGCGCTGATCTCCCCCGATGCCCAGCGGAGCGACTTCGTCCTCCTGCCCTTCGTGTCGATCCCCGGCGAGAAGAACCACGGCGTGGTCTCCGCGGTCGCGGGCACCGGCTGGGCGATCTCCGGCTCGCTCCCCGAGGGCTCGCCGAAGCTGGCCGCCGCCGTCCGCCTGATCAAGTACCTCTATTCGCCCGAAGTCCAGTCCATCCGCTTCGCGACCGGCGCCTATGTCCCGACCCTCAAGGGCGTCAAGGCCGACGTGGAGCCGCTCATGGCCAAGGTCCCGACCTTCTACGCCGACAATCCGGATACCTGCTACGTGCTGGACGGCGTGCTGGATCCCTCGATCATCACCGTGCTCAACAACGGCCTCATCGACATAGGGCTCGGCACCGCCACGCCCCAGAAGGTGGCGACCGACGTCCAGAAGGCTTTCGAGAGCTGGAAGGCCTCCCAGAAGTAGCCTGATCCGCGGTCGCCCGGAACGGAGCGCATTCCTTTCGGGCGGCCGCGCCTGCGGTCGCGGCCCTCCGCTCGGCCCATTCCCCACCCCGGTCCGGAGGTTCTATGTCTCGTGCGAAGCGCATCGACCGCGAAGAGGGTCGAGCCTACTGGATGATGGTCCTGCCCGCCTTCGCGGTCTATCTGCTCGTGATGGCCTTCCCCATCGTCCTCTCCGTAATCCTGTCGGTATCCAACTACAACGGCGGCAAGATGTTCGGCGGGCCCAAATGGGGCTTCGCCGGCTTCGGACAGTACGCCCGGACGGTCGCCGACCCCCTGTTCTGGAACGCGCTCAAGAACAACGCCTACATCGTCCTCGTTTCCGTATTCGGACAGCTTCCCCTCGGCTTCATCTTCGCCTACATCATCTACCGGCGCATCGTAAAGTGGCCCGGCTTCTGGCAGGGCGTCCTCTACGTGCCCAACATCATCTCGATCATCGTCGTCGGCCTGCTCTGGCAGACGGTCTTCTCGCCGAACGGTCCCATCGCCGAGTTCATGAACTCGATCTACCACCGCGCCTTCGAGGCCAAGCTCTCGGAGCTGTTCGCCGCCGCCGGAGGATTCAACGTCACGGACGGACTGGTCAGGAGAATCCTGGACCTCGCCGGCCCCTCGGGCGCGGCGATGTTCGCCAATCCCGTCCCCGACCTCAAGGACTTCATCCTCTCCTATCCGCAGGGACACCCGGGCCAGGTGATCAACGATCTGGCCAACCTCTTCGCCCAGAAGTGGCGACCCGCCTTCCTGACCAGGCCCGACCAGGCCATGCTGCCCGTGCTTTTCGTGATCCTCTGGATGTACACGGGCATGTACCTCATCCTCTTCCTCGCGAACATGCAGAAGATCGACGTCCAGGTGATCGAATCGGCGCGCATCGACGGCGCGAACGAGGCTCAGGTCATGCGCCATGTCATCATGCCGGCGCTTTCCGGGACCATCGTCAACGCGGCGATCCTGGCGATCTCCGGCTCGCTGTCGAGCTTCGCCCTCATCTTCGCCATGACGGGCGGCGGACCCTCGCACGTGACCGAGATCCTCTCGATATATATGTATAACAAAGCCTTCCTCGGGAGCCCCAACTTCCCGCTCGCGAACGCCATAGCCCTGATCATGGTCGCCGTCAGCTTCCTGCTCATCGCGCTCACCAAGGCGCTCGAGAAACGCTACGGCGGGAAGGAGGAGTGAAGAGCATGAGCGAGCATCTCACGACGACCGCGCTCGGACGGGCCGCGGGGGCGGCGGCCAAGATCCTGGCCTACGCCGTCATGATCCTTTTCACCGTCCTGACCCTCTACCCCATCTTCTGGCTCGTCATGAACTCCTTCAAGACCACGAGGGAGTTCCAGGTGAGCCAGCTGTCCTTCCCCAAAGCCCCGACCCTCGATAATTTCGCCGGCGCCTGGAAGCTCGGAGATTTCGGCAAGCTCTTCCCCAATTCGATCATCTACACCGTGGGGGCGACCCTGGGGATCATCCTCCTCTCGGTGCTCGCCGGTTTCGCCTTCGCCAAGATCAAGTCGAGGGCGACGAAGCCGATCTACAACAGCTTCGTGATCGGCATCCTGCTGACGATCCAGTCGCTCATGATCCCGCTCTTCCTCGAGGTGAACCTCCTGGGCATCTACGACACGCGCCTGGCCGTCCTCCTCGTCTACATCGGCGCCGGCCTGCCGATCGGCATCTACCTCGCGACGGAGTTCATCAAGGGCATCCCCAACGCCCTCGTTGAATCCGCCAGGATCGACGGGGCTGGATACTTCCGCGTCTTCTGGTCGATAATCCTCCCTATGTCGGTGCCCGTGGCGACGACGCTGGCGATACTCAACGTCACGAACATCTGGAACGAGTTCGCTCTCATAAACATCCTCGTGTCCAGCACCGACCTCAAATCGCTGCCGCTGGGCATCTACAAGTTCTCCGGCTCGCTGTCGAGCGACTACGGCAAGCAGTTCGCCGCGCTGACCATCGGGATGGCTCCCATGCTGCTCTTCTACGTGATCTTCCGGAAGCAGATCACCAAGGGAGTCGCGGCCGGGGCGGTGAAAGGCTGAGCGCCGCCGGCTCCCGGCTCGGCTCGCGGGGCCCTGCGGCGACGGCTCGGCGGCGCCGGCCGAGACCGGGCAATACTACGATGGCGGCGCCCTCCGCGCCGCGGGGAAGGAACGGTGTGAACGTTATGCGAACTACTACTGACGAGCTCGCGGCCGGGCCGCGGACCGACGGCCTGCCGCGCGGCTTCCTCTGGGGCTGCTCGACGGCGGCCTACCAGATCGAGGGCTCGACGGGCGCGGACGGCCGCGGAACCTCCATCTGGGACAGCTTCGCGAGGCGGCCGGGCGCGGTGCTCGGCGGCATGAACGCTGACCTCGCCTGCGACTCCTACCGGCGCTGGAAGGAAGACGTGGCGCTGCTGCGGACGCTCGGCGTCGACGCCTACCGCTTCTCCATAGCCTGGCCGCGCATCCAGCCGACCGGTTCGGGATCGCCCAACGCGGCGGGCCTGGACTGGTACCGCCGCCTCGCCGACGCGCTCCTGGAGGCGGGCATCGAGCCGGCGGCGACCCTGTACCACTGGGACCTTCCCCAGCCGCTCGAGGACGCCGGCGGCTGGCCGGAACGCGACACCGCCTACCGCTTCGCCGACTACGCCGAGCTCGTCATGCGCGCGCTCGGGGACCGGATCAAGACCTGGTTCAGCCTCAACGAGCCCTGGTGCAGCTCGCATCTGGGCTACGCCCTGGGCATCCACGCGCCGGGGCGCAAGGACCGGAGCGCGGCCTACCGGGCCGTGCACCATCTCCTGCTCGCCCACGGTCTCGCGGTGCGCTCCTGCCGCGCCGCCGCCCCCGGCGCGCGGATCGGCATCGTCATCAACCCCTCGACGCCGCGCCCGGCGACCCGCAGGCCGCAGGACCTGATGGCGTCCTCGCGGGCCGCGGACGAGCGCACGGCGCTCTGGCTGGATCCCCTGTACGGCCGGCCCTACCCCGAGCGGCACCTGGCCGCCTACCCGGGAATCGAGATGCCGATTCGGGAGGGCGACATGGCCATCATCGCCGAAAAGACCGACTTCCTCGGCATAAATTATTATTCCGAGGAAGCTGTGGAGGCGGTCCCCGCCGATCCCGGGCACCCGGAGGGCTTCCGCGTCGCGCCGAGCTGGCGCGAGCAGACCGAGATGGACTGGGACATCGTGCCCGAGGGGCTGGGCCGTCAGGCGCTCTACATAGCCGGGCGCTGGCCCGTGGAGGCGATCTACGTCACCGAAAACGGCGGAGCCTTCCCCGACCGCGCCGGAGCGGACGGCCGCGTGCGCGACCGGGACCGGATCGGCTATATGGAATCGCACATCGCCTCGCTGGCCGGCGCCGCCGCGCGCGGCGCGCCCGTCAAAGGCTACTTCGCCTGGTCGCTCCTGGACAATTTCGAGTGGTCGCACGGCTACTCGAAGCGCTTCGGCCTGGTGGCCGTGGACTCCGCCACGGGCGAGCGGCGGCCCAAGGACTCGTTCTGGTTCTACCGCGACCTCGTCGCCGGCTTCGGATCGTGAGCGCCGCAGCGCCGCTCGGCCTCGTGCCCGCGCCGCGCTCGCTCGAGATGCGGCGGGGCTTCTGCGATCTCAGGCGCGGCGCTACGATCGAGTGCCCGGACGAATGGGCCGCGGTCGGGCGCCTGGCCGCGGCCTGGCTCGAGAGGAGCCTCGGCGCGGGATTCCGCTCCGGCCCTGCCGCCGAGTCCCGCGGCGGCGCGGAGCCTCGGGGCGGCGCTGCCGGGGCGGCGGGTGCCGCCGGCCTTGCCGGCGCGGCGAGGATCCGCTTCGTCTCCCAAGCCGGCTTCGGAGAGGAAGAGTACCGGCTCGTGATCGGCGAGGACCTGGTGGATCTCCGGGCCTCAGCTCCCGCCGGCGCCCTGCGGGCGGCCGCCACGCTGTGGCAGCTCACCCTCTCGCAGGGAAGCGCCATGCCGGCCCTGATCGTCGAGGACGGGCCGCGATTCGCCTGGCGCGGCGCCATGCTCGACACCGCGCGCAACTACTTCGCGCCCGAGTTCCTCGAGCGCTTCCTCGACCTCATGGCCCTGCACAAGCTCAACCGCTTCCACTGGCACCTGACCGACGACCAGGCCTGGCGCCTCGACCTGGCCGGGCTGCCGGAGCTCGCCGCGCGCGGCTCGCGCCGGCTCGACCGGCGTTACAACGTGCCGCGCTGGAAGGAGGGCAGCTACTCTCCGAGCGAGGTGCGGCGCATCGTCGCCTTCGCCGCCGAGCGCGGCATCGTCGTCGTGCCCGAGATCGAGACTCCCGGCCACGTGAGCGCCCTCCTCGCCTCGCATCCCGAGCTGTCCTGCGCCGGGGCCGCCCCTGGCGGGCTCGCCTTCGAGCCGGAGGACCGCTACGGCGTCTTCGAGGAGGTGCTCTGCGCCGGCAACGAGGCCGTCTTCGACCTGCTTGGCCGCGTGTTCGACGAGATGGCCGAGCTCTTCCCCGGTCCCTGGGTGCACGCGGGCGGCGACGAGGTGCCCAAGGCGCGCTGGTCGGCCTGCCCGAAGTGCCGCGCGCTCATGAAGCGCGAAGGCCTGCGCGACGAAGGCGGGGCGCTCGAGCCTGAGCTCCTCCAGGGCTGGTTCATGAACCGCGTCGCGGCCCTGCTGGCGGCGCGCGGCAAGCGCCTGGTGGGCTGGGACGAGATTCTGGAAGGGCGCGTGCGCGAGGACGCCGTGGTCATGTCGTGGCGCGGCATGAGCGGCGGCATCGAGGCGGCCAAGGCGGGCCACGAGGTGGTGATGAGCCCGCAGACCCATGCCTGCTACCTCGACCACAAGCAGCTCGATCTGCCCGAAGAGCCCGGCCAGCTCGGCGTCTGCACCCTGCGCGACTCCTATGCCTTCGACCCGGTCCCTCCCGAACTGAGCGCCGAGGAGGCGGCGAGGATCCTCGGCGGCCAGGCCAACCTCTGGACCGAGCTCATGTACTTCGGCCGCCAGGTCGAGTACATGGCCTTTCCCCGGCTCTGCGCGCTTTCGGAGGTCTTCTGGAGCCCGAAGGAGCGGCGCGGCTTCGACGATTTCCTCGGAAGGATGGAGGTCCACGGCCGCAGGCTCGACCGGCTGGGGGTCAACCGGTACAGGGGCGCCGCCGGCTGAGGCGACTTGATGCATACCGCGATCGCGGTATGGTTTTCGTGCCTCGGGCCGGACTGGAGCGTGTCCGGCCCGGGCTACTTCAGCCTGATGAACAGCTTCGCCGCGCCCAGATAGACCACCTTCCCCCCGTCCCGCGAGAAGAGCGAGAAGAAACCGTAGTTGTGCCTGCGGAAGATCCCGCCCTCGATGCTCCCCACCACGCCGCCGACGCCCTGGCCGATCCGGCCGATGAGGCCCGAGGTCGCGTTGCGCGAAGCCGCTCCGGCCTCCCGCGCCGACATCCAGGCGATGAACTCGTCCCTGGTGGGATTGAGGGCGACGAGGAAGAGGAATGCGAGGAGGAATACGAGCCCCGCGAACAGACCGTTGGAACGCTTGGCCATGGTGTCTCCTTGGTTCATTTCTCCGTGTCGGTCATGCCCGACACGAACTGCCGCTGCATGAAGAGGACGACCAGGACCGGAGGGATCATGGCGATGAGCGTGGTCGCCATGACGATCTGCCACTCCACCTGGGCGTCGGCCACGGCGAGCATGCGGTTGATGCCGATGAGCAGCGTGTAGTAGCTCTGCTTGGTCGTGATAAGGAGAGGCCAGAGGTACTGGTTCCAGCCGTAGATGAACTGGATCACGAACATGGCCGCGATGGGGGTGCGGGTCATGGGCAGGAGTATCCGGCGGAAGAACTCCATGGGACTCGAGCCGTCGATCTGCGAGGCTTCGGCGATCTCGCGCGGCACCGACATGAAGAACTGGCGGAAGAGGAAGACCGCGGTGGCCGAGACGATCATGGGCAGGATGAGGCCCCAGTAGCTGTCGAGCATGTGGAGGTCGGCCACGACCTTGTAGGTCGGCATGATGCGGATCTCCACGGGCAGCATGAGCGTGACGATGATCGTCCAGAAGCAGAACTTCCGCAGGCGGAAATCGAAGTACACGATGGCGAAGGCCGCCAGGAGCGACACGGCGATCTTGCCGACGGCTATGCCGAGCGCCATGATGAGGCTGTTCTCGAGCATCGTCAGGGCCGAGGCGCCCAGGTTGTCCGAGCCGTGCACCAGGGCGCGGACGTAATTCTCGACGAAGTGCGTGCCGGGCAGGAGCGACATCGGCGCGGCGAGGATGTCCGGGAGCGTCTGCGTCGACGCGACGAAGGCCACCCAGATGGGAGCGAGGAAGATGACGATCGCCAGGATGAGGAAGAGGTGCGGCGCGGCGCGCTTCGCGAGGGAACGTTCGACCATGGCGCGCCTCCCTAGTAGGTGACTTTCCGCTCGACGAAGCGGAACTGCAGGACGGTCAGGCCTATCACGATGAGCATGAGGATGACCGACTCGGCCGAGGAGGCTCCGAGATCGAGATTGATGACGCCGTCCTTGTAGACCCGATAGACGAGGATGTTCGTCGCCTGGCCGGGGCCTCCCTCGGTCACCTGGTGGATGATGGGGAAGGTCTCGAAAAAGGCGTAGACGAGATTCATGACGAGGAGATAGAAGGTCGTCGGCGACAGGAGCGGGAAGACGACCGACCAGAACCTCCTGAAGGGGCTCGCCCCGTCGATGGCCGCGGCCTCGACGAGGGCGGCGGGGACGTTCTGCAGCCCCGCGAGGAAGAAGACGAAGTTGTACGAAACCTGTTTCCACGACGCGGCGATCGAGACCAGGAGGAAGGCCTGGCCCGCCCGCAGGAGGTGGTTCCAGTCGATGCCCAGGCTGTGCTTGAGGAAGTAGGCGATGATCCCGACGTTGGGGCTGAACAGGAACAGCCAGAGCACGCCGGCCACCAGCGTCGCCATGGCGTAGGGCCACACGAGCATGGTCTTGTAGAAGGCCGCGCCGCGGATGCGGCGGTTGGCCTGGACCGCGAGGAAGAGCGCCAGGGTCATCGCCGAGAAGGCGACGACGGCGGCGAAGGCGAAACTTATGAAGAGCGAGTTGATGTACGAAGGGTCCTTGAAGAGCCGCACGTAGTTCGACAGGCCGACGAAGATCATCGACAGGCCGAAGGCGTCCTGTATGTAGAGCGATTGCCAGACCGCCTGGATCGCCGGCCAGAAGAAGAACACGAAGACTATGGCCATCTGCGGCAGGACCAGGAGGTAGGGGAGCCGCCTCGAAGAGAATTCGTACTGTTTCGCCATCGCTGCCGTCCGTTCCTACTGGGCTATCTGCTCGAATTTCCGGAGGAGCTCGTTGCCGAGCCTGACCATGTTGTCCAGGCCCTGCTTGACCGTCTCCTTGCCGCCGAGGATCGACTCCCACTGCTCGTCGCAGATGGTGCGGATCTGGGGCATGTAGCCGAAGCGGATGCCGCGCGAGTTGGGCGTCGGCGTCTTGT
>Ga0307375_10001462_pt1 | contig 25755 bp, 28 predicted proteins | sample TR1MG_FD_202531 | JGI IMG/M metagenome (GOLD analysis project Ga0307375, IMG submission 202531) | Soil microbial communities from Risofladan, Vaasa, Finland - TR-1 | ecosystem: Environmental > Terrestrial > Soil > Coastal area > Acid sulfate soil | place: Finland: Risofladan, Vaasa | collected...
TCTGGAGCCGCAGTTATTGCATCCTCACGGTGGGTGGTGCGCCACTGTCCGTGCTCAAACAATACATTGAGCAACAGGAAAGGCCGGAATGATCGCCCTGCGGGCGATAGCGCCGCTCATTGCCGGCCGCATGGCTGGTCACCACCCCCTGAACCGCTACGCGGTTACAGGCGGAGCACTACGGCGCGTTCCGGTAGATCTCAGGCCTTGACTCCGTACCTAGGTACGGAGTTTAGACTCCGCCTAGGATCGTAGGGGTGACCGTATGGTAACGCAAGCCGATAGTGATCGTATCAACCGTTCAGGTCCGTCGGGCCTTTGGGTGGCGGCAGTGACCGCTCTATTGGGGTCCCTCTGTTGTGTGGGCCCTCTGGTTTTAGTGCTTATAGGCGTGGGCGGTGCGTGGGTCGCCGATCTGAGGGTCTTGGATCCGATGCGGCCTTTGCTTACCGTAGTGACGCTTTTTTTCTTAGGCTGGGCCCATTTTCGTTTTTGGCGCGCGCGCCGGATTTCTACCTGCGCTTGTCCGAAGGGCGCACCGACTGGTGCTCTTTGGTTGTGGGTCGGGACGGTCTTTGTGGTCATCGTCTTAGCTGCACCTTTTATCCTTCCGGCGCTCCTTGTTCCGTCGCTTCCTCGTTCACCTTAGGAGATCGTTTATGAAACTGGGATCTATTCGCATGGCGTTTGTGATCATGTTGTCCGTTGGCGCGTTTCTGTCTGGGCCCGCTTTTGCCGCTCCCACGCCACCCGCCTCTTTGGTGCGCGCCGCGTACTCGCTGGCGCGGGTTGTGATTCACGTTCCTGGCATGACGTGCCGTAATCATTCCTGCGCGACTGCCGTTTATATGGCTCTTATTCGATTGCCTGGGGTTATGGGCGTGGGCGTAGACGAGTCAACACAAGACGTCACGGTCCAATATATCAGCGCAAAGACGCAGCCCTCGGCCTTTTTGACGGCGATCTCGAACGCGGGCTTTCCCGGACGGATCATACGGCATGGGAAGGCGTGACGATGACGGTCATCACCCTTAATATCGAGGGTATGACCTGTGAGCGTTGCGCGCAGGCGATTGATCGCGCGCTAGCTGCGCTCCCGGGCGTTAAGGCGCGCGTATCCTACGCAAAAGGTCAGGCTTATGTCGATCATATGGGGCAGTCTGAGGCCCCGGCCATCGTCGCGGCGATCACGGCTGCGGGCTATGGTGTGATCGGCTCGCGACCCGCTCAGCAATCTGCCATGACAAATACGGAAGGTCAGGGTCTTCATGTTGCCATCATAGGAAGCGGTTCTGCCGCATTTTCCGCAGCGCTGCGCGCGACCCAAGGCGGAGCGCGCGTGACCATGATAGAGTCCGGCGTCCTGGGCGGGACCTGTGTCAACGTAGGCTGTGTCCCGTCGAAGATTCTCATACGGGCTGCAGAAACCGCGCAGGCCCAGGCGCATCCGCGGTTCCGCGGCCTAGCTTGCGTCGCACCTCGGATCGATAGGGCGGCATTATTGGAACAGCAACAGGCGCGGGTCTTGGATCTGCGCCAACAAAAATATCAGCATGTATTGGAATCCCATCCGACAATTCGCCTTCTCGCCGGTCATGCGCGCTTTGTGGATACGCGGACTTTGCATATCGAAGGCGAGGCGGGCGGTACGGTGGTCGCTGATCGATTTTTGATCGCGACCGGGGCGCGGCCTGATGTACCCGCGATACCGGGTCTTGCGGAGACGCCCTACTGGACATCGACTGAGGCGCTTTCCGCGGCTCATGCGCCGCGACACCTGATCGTGTTGGGGGCGTCGGTCGTGGCCTTGGAACTCGCACAGGCCTTTCTGCGGTTGGGTTCGCGCGTGACCTTGCTTGCGCGCGGCGCGCTTCTGTCGCGAGAGGATCCTGATATCGGGCTACGCTTGGCTAAGGTTTTGAGCGGGGAGGGGATGACGATCCATATCAACACGATGCCTGCGCGTGTCACGTTCGAGGGCGCGCGTTTCCGTGTCGATACGAGTCAAGGGGAGATTACCGGTGATCGGCTTTTGGTGGCCACAGGGCGCAGGCCCAAGACCGAAGATCTGGGTCTGGAGGCGATAGGCGTGGCGTGCGATAGTCATGGTCATATCGTGGTAGATGACCTCTTGCGTACGAGTATTCCGCATATCTATGCCGCCGGGGATTGCACCACGCAGCCTCAGTTCGTTTATGTGGCGGCGCGCGCGGGGCGATGTGCCGCGGCTCATATGGTGGGTAGCGGCGAGCGGTTGGACCTCACCATAACTCCGGCCGTCGTCTTCACGGATCCGCAAGTCGCCACGGTCGGCATGACGTTGGCCCAGGCCCAAGGCCGCGGTCTTCAGGTCGAGGCTCGGACCTTGGATTTAGCGTATGTGCCGCGCGCCCTTGTGAATTTTGATACGGAGGGCTTTATTCGGATCGTCGCGGAGCGCGGTACCGGTCGCGTGATGGGGGCCCAGATTGTGGCCGCCCAGGCAGGGGAGATTATTCAGGTGGCGGCCTTGGCGATACAGGCCAAGATGACGACATCCGATCTTGCGGGCGCCCTTTTCCCCTACCTCACCATGGTGGAGGGTTTGAAGCTGTGCGCGCAAACCTTTACGCAGGATGTAGGCTCGCTTTCTTGTTGCGCGGGGTAGCGGGAAGCGTGCGTCGCATTCCCTCTTCTAGGGGAGGGCCTTGGTTTCTTGCCAGAGCACGTAAGAGGACGCCTCATCGCGCGCAAGCGCTCGCAAGATGAGGGCGCGTTCTTTAGGCGTGAGGGTGTAGGCCGCGAGATAGGCCTTAAAGAAGCGCACATAGGCCGCGTCCGGGGAGACTTCGATGCGCCCCGAAAGCGCGGTCGCCCCGGCGACTCTTTTGAGGTCGTAGCGGAGTGTGCGCGTGCCCCCCGGGCGTAGGCGGGTGTCATAATATTGGTGTCGTAGATCTAGGCTTATGCGTCGACTTATGGTGATGCGTCGCGCGGTGTGGGCGCAAGGCGTTTTTCCACACATCTGTGTGAGACTCATCACGATCTTGGGCGTCGTATAGGTCGGAAAATCGTGGCCCACGCCCGTGTTGGTGACCGTAAGCGATGCCGAGAGGGTGGGAGGTGAGCCCTTATGGTCGATGCGAAAGTGGATGGCAAGGGCGCGCCGCACGAAGCGTGGATCGTGGATGCCGGCAAAGCGATGGCGTCCGTCTGGCATATGGCAGCTTTGGCAGGTCATATGGCGCGCAGGGTAGGGGCTCTTGCGCCATTCAGCGTAGGTGTTTTCAAGCAAAGTGCCGTCGAGTCTTGCGCCGTCTTTATGGAATTGATGGCAGCTTATGCAAAATTGGCTGCGCATGAAGGCGCGTCGGGGCGTGAAGCCGTTGTGGACGACCCGCCCGGCCGCGAGATAGGCCATAAGTGGCGGTCCAAAACGTTGATAATGACGTATGTGGCAATCGGCGCACGTTACGCCTTGCCGTCCTAGTCCCGCGTTTTGGCCTCCGTTTAGGAAGGTGCGCACGGCGCGCCATTGGCGATCTCCGGGGGCATGACAGGAGAGGCAACCGCGTACGAAGGCCCAACGCCTCGGTCCGGCGGCTATAAGTTGCCCCATGACTCCGGAATCCATGGCCTTGCTATGCAAGCTCATGCGCCAAGCTCGATATTGGGCCCTGTGACATCGGCCACAGGCTTGCGCGGAAAGGTTTGTTTCGAAGTGCGGCCAAGGGGGGGCGGGTAGACCCGCCAGTGCGAGGGGTCGATGCCAGTATTGCGTCAGAAACAGCGTCGTGGGAACCCCCCAAGCCCTGCAAGATAAGAGCAGAAGGGGGAGCACGACGGGCCAAAGACCGGTGCGTTCCCTCATGCGCGGGGTGCCGCACCCGGCCCGGATCTTAAGAACCCAAGCTTGTCTCTATGGATTGCTTTGAGGCAAGGCGGGCCGAGGTCGTGGCTGCGCAAACGCTCTTTACCGCCTCTTTATCAGGAGCCGCAGGCGTTCTTCATCTGAGTCTTTGCCGCGCCGCCGCTCTTTTTCATAGGCATGTAGCCATTGGAGCCACAGGCGTTTTTCATATTCATGTGGTTGTTCTTCATATTCATATGGCCATTGGAGCCACAGGCGTTTTTCATGCTGGCTTGAGCCATCGTCAGGGTTGCGGTGGCGGCTAAGATCATTAAAGCATGCAATGCGGGTGTGACGATCTTCATAAAAAGCTCCTTATATAAGGCTGCCAATAAAAGAAAAATGGTTGCGGTCGCGTACGACCTGTTTTTTTACGTTCCATTCCAAAAGAGCGGGGCCATGACCGCGCCTGTGACAGATGCGCACAGGGGCCAGGGTGGCGTATAGGGAATCACCCAGGCGTTTTCAGTACGACCGAATGTCCGGAGCCTATCTTACACGCATCTTTCTTTTTGGCGAAAGGGCAAGTGCGCGTCCCCTTAACGTCGCGCGAGAGAGGCTCGTATGAGGCGAATATGAGCAAGCGCGTCCCCAAACGACGCCCCGTGTCGGGGAGGTCCTTATTCCTGGTTCCCTTGGCCCGGCTTGTGTCGCGTAGGCGCGACATCGAGGTGTGGGGTTACGAGTCGGTACGCCATAGAAGAGATTTTGGGCGCGCGAGAAGCGCGCGGCATGCGTCCGCTGGAATAGGGCGACTGAAGCAATATCCTTGTATGGCATCGCAGCCCATGCGTGCGAGTATGTTGACTTGGTTGATCGTCTCGGCACCTTCTGCGACGACACGCAAGGAGAATGTATGGGCAAGCTTTATGATCGTTTCCGTCACCGCCTCGTCTCGTTTATCGGACGTAAGGCGCACGACGAAAGATCTATCGATCTTTAAGGTGTCGAGGGGAAAATCCCGCAAATAGCCGAGCGCGCAGTAGCCGGTGCCAAAGTCGTCTACGCTTACGCGCACGCCGCGGCCGCGTAATTCATGGAGAATCCGCGTGGTGTGCGCGAGGTCTGACATGATGACCCCTTCTGTGATCTCGATCTCTAAAAGGTTAGACGCAAGACCAGTTTGGGCGAGCGTCCGCTCTACGAGCCCCACGAGATCGCCGTGATTGAATAAGCGTGCCGAGACATTGACGGATATCGGGCAGTCAAAGATTCCTTGTTGCTGCCAAGAGCGCGCTTCGGTGCACGCGGTATGGAATACCCATTCGGTGATCGGCACGATAAGGCCCGTGCTTTCGGCGATGGGGATAAAGCGACCAGGCGGGATCAATTCCCCTTCACGATTTTTCCAGCGAATGAGTGCCTCTACGCCGATTATGCGCCCGGTCTTCAGGCAGACCTGAGGTTGATAGTGCAGAACGAACTCTTGGGCGGTTATGGCGTGGTGTAGGGCGTTTTCTATCCCCAGCCGCTCTGCTGCATAGGAGGACATGTGTGGTTTATAGTAAGCGATACTGTCCCCGCCCTCGATGCGCGCGCGCGTCATGGCGCTGCTGGCGTGTTGTAGTAACGTGGGGGCGGTGGGCGACTCGTCCGGATAGAGGCTAATACCCAAGCTTGCGGTGAGAAAGATCTCCTTTCCGGCGACGACGATGGGCGCCGCCAGACGTTTTTGTAGTGCCGATGCCAGTTCGTACGCCTCGGTGGGCCCGGTCAACGCGCTATGGAGGATGACGAACTCGCTCCCACCGGTCCGCGCCAACAGGGCGTCTTGGCTCAATTCGCACTGAAGCTGCGCCGTGACCGCCATAATGAGGTGGTCGCCCGCATGATGGCCTAGGGTCTCGTTAATAAGGCTGAAACGGTCTATATCGAGGAATAGAACCCCCACTTTGGTGCTATCGCGTGCTGCATCCATGACCGCGGTGGCTAGACGTTTTTCTAAAAGCCGCCGGTTCGGTAAATTGGTCAATGGATCGTGATGTGCGATATGGATTAATTGTTGCTCGTGGCGCACATGCTCGGTTACGTCACGAAAACTCCATACGCGACCGGTCACGACCTGATCTTGCCTTTGCGGACGCGAGTAGTACTCGATCGACCGACCGTCGCGAAAGCCGATGATGCCCGTTTGGGTAGCCTCTGGATCGGCATAAAGCGATTTTGCCATATCGAAGTATGGTTGGGGGTCGACGAGTTGTTCCTCAATGCGGGGTTGGCGTTGTGCCCACGGTTTCGCGGGGAGGTCATAGGAGCCCCACGTTTCGCAATAGCGTTGGTTAAAATCAATGATATTGCGATTGAGGTCGGTGACGGCGATGGCGTCTAGCGTCGATTCCAGGGTGGCGCGCAGGATGGAGTTGGATTTCTGGAGGTCCTCCTTGACGCGCATGATCTCGCTGATATCAAGGCCGGTTGAGATGAAGTTTGTAATGTCGCCCTTTTCGTTTTTTAACGGGGTTAGGGTTTTTGCTTCGAAGTAATGTTCGCCATTCTTTCGTCGATTCGTGAAGATGGCGCGGAACGTGCGGCCATCCAGGAGCGTCGACCAAAGATTTTTATAGAAGGCGTCGTCGTGCGCGCCCGACCGAAAGATGCCGGGGCTTTGGCCGATAAGTTCTGCGGCATCGTAGCCGGTTTGCCGGGTCACTGCGGGGTTTAGATATTCGATGCGTCCTTGTCTGTCGGTGATGAGAACGGCATCGGCGGTCTGTTCAACGACACGCGAAAGCTTGTCTCGCTCTTGTTCGGCGACCCGTTGACGTCTCCGGCCTTCGGCTTCGCGAAGTTCTCGCTGTATGGCGGGTACAAGCCGCGAGAGATCCTCTTTGAGGATAAAGTCGTGGGCGCCCGCGCGCATGATCGCCGCCGCGCGATTTTCCCCTATGGTTCCCGTCACCAAGATCACCGGGATGTCGAGTCCGCGTTCTTTGAGGGAAACGAGCGCCTCGTGAGGGGTTAGGTTGGGCATCGAGTAATCCGATACCACGACATCGTAGTCGGCCTCGTCTAAGGCGCGCTCGAGCGCTTCGCGCGAGTCGACTCGGTGAATAATCGGCGTGATTCCTCCTTTTGTGATCGCGCGGCGCAAGAGCGCCTCGTCATCCTCGGCGTCCTCTAGAAGCAGAATTCGCAGGGTCGTTTCCATACGGGTCCCTCAGGGCGCCATCGGCGGAGGGGTGTTTAATACCAACCAATACAACCCCAGTTGGCGGACGGCGTCCATGAATTGCGCGAAGTCGACCGGCTTGCGGATGTAGCTATTCGCCCCTAGTCCATACCCATCTATGAGATCCTGCTCTTCCCCTGAGGATGTGAGGATCACGACCGGTAGGAGTTTGGTTCTTGGATCTGCGCGCAATTGGCGCAGGACGCCAAGGCCGTCGATCTTCGGAAGCTTCAAGTCGAGCAACGTCAAGATCGGGAGTCCCGCGGCACCTGCGGCATGGATCTTTTCATCGAAGAGATAGTCGAGCGCCTCGGCGCCATCGTGAGCGACAACAACAGGGTTGGTGATATTATTCTTGGCAAAGGCGCGGAGCGTGAGCGTCTCGTCATCCGGATTATCCTCGACTAGCAGGATCACGCGTTCAGGAGCGGGAAGCATCGAATTCCTCCTCTTCTTTAAGGGTAAAGGAAAAACAGGCGCCGGCATCTACGGCCCCCTCGGCGTAGACCTGTCCGCCGTGGCGGCGAACGATACGCGAAACGATAGCAAGACCTATGCCGGTCCCGTTGAATTCTTGCGTGGTGTGGAGACGTTGAAAAACGCCAAACAGCCGATCGACGTACGTCATATCAAACCCCGCACCGTTATCGCGCACGAAGAGGCGCCGCGCACCTTCTTGCGCCGCTTCGCCGACTTCAATGAGGGCGTGCGCTTGTCGGGATGTAAATTTCCAGGCATTGGCCAGTAGGTTCGTCATGACTTGGCGCAGAAGAACGGCGTCACCGCGGACGATCAAATCGTCGGAGATGCGCCATTCAACGGCTCGCCCGGGTTCTGCGGCTTGCAAGCTTGCCGCGACATCGGCGGCTATCGCACTGATGTTGACGGGGTTGCGAACGAGACGCGCGCGGCTTACGCGAGACAACAGCAGAAGATCATCGATCAGTTGTGCCATTTTTTGGCTAGCGGCGCGTATTCTGGCAAGATAATCCCGTCCCATTGCATCAACCTTGTCCGCGTAATCCTCGAGGAGCGCCTGACTAAAGCCATCTATGCTGCGAAGTGGTGCGCGCAGATCGTGGGAGACGGAGTAGCTGAAGGCCTCAAGCTCCTTGTTGGCGACATCTAGGTCGATGAGCCGTCGTTCTAAGTTTTGATTTAAGGCGGCCACGGTTTGTTGGGCTTGGCGCCGATCGGTGACGTCGTCTATGACGCCGTCATAATAGACTTGCCCTGACTCGACTTTTTGGACGGCGTTGATGGTCGCCCAAAACTGCCGACCTGTGCAGCTTGTAAGTAAGAATTCATGGTCTTTTGGGAAACGGCGAGGATCCGCGCTTTGCCCGAATATGGCGCGATCTTCCTCGTGTACGAACAGCGTATCGACCGGGTGGGAAAGGAGTGCTTCACGGTTTTGGGCCTCAAAAAGCGCGAGTAGGGCGGGATTGGTCTCGACAAATCGGGGCGATGGGCCCGCTTCGACTCGACATACCCCGACATCGATATTGGTGATGAGGTCCTGATAGCGGCGGTGTACGACCTCAAGGGCCTGTTCGGCCGCTTTCCGCATGGAGAGGTCCCGTAAGACCCCGACATAACGGCGTCTTTGCCCGTCAATGGCGCCCACCGAGAGTTCAGCCGGGACGAGCGTCCCGTCTTGCCGTATGGCGGTTACCTCGCGTAATCGCCCGATGACATGGGGCTCTCCGGTCGTGTGATAGCGCTCTAGATAGCCTGCGTGGCGGCTGCGGTCTGGCTCCGGCATGAGGATATCGACGGGCTGCCCGTAAGTCTCCTTGGCGGTTCTACTGAACAACGTTTCTGCCGCTGGATTGAATTCTTCTATGACCCCATTTTCGTCGATGACAATAATCGCGTCGGGGGCCGATTCGAATAATGTCTTATTGTAAGCTGCCGCATCTGTGAGTCTGCGCACTTCGGTGCGCGTGAGCCGCGCAAGCGGCATAAAGATGAAGAGAGTCAGCGCCCCTAAGGCGCTTACAACGAGTATGAACTGATCACGGGCCAGGGTGAGGAGCCGCTCATTGTCTTGTTCCGCTATCTGCTGATATGCATAAACACGCCGATCGAGGGAGGCGGCAAGCGGCCCGTCGGCGGCCTGCACGACCTGATTGATGAGGGCGGCGCGTCGCCTGCCCGTGATGCCCGGGCTACTTAAGGTCGTTAAATGGGAGAGAAGCATCTCCATGCGCGCCGTAGTATGGCCAGGCTTGGTGCTTAGGGGCTTATGGAGAGGGGGAAGATGTTCCCAGGTCGTTTTGATGAGGCTTGATAGCTTCGCTAATTCGGGGCGGAGTATGGGGCCTTGCCTAGGATCCGTGAGAAGCCGCGTCGCGAGGAGCGCGGCGCGCTGAATGCGCATACGTTCGAGGCCGGCATGGTTTATGAGGCGCGCGTCGTAACGGGCGTCGCTAATATGGCGTTTCAGGGTGATGTGGATCATGAAGGCAAGCGCACCCAGCACGACAATCGCAACGCCATGCATGACGTTCATGCGCTTGAGCATGCGCTCGGATGAGTGTCTCGTGCCTTCCATAGGACGCTCTTACCTAGGATGTCTGGCGCATCCTGATCCTAAGCATAGACGGATACGGGCGTAAACAGCAAGGATTTAAGAGAATGGATGATAGAGGGGGGAGGCGTGCCGCGCCTATGGAACCGTCCGGGGTAGGTGCGTATGGCGGGTTTGCTTTCGTGGGGTGTTTGCCGATTTTCACATAATTTCTAGGATGAAAGTGACCATGGTCTCGTTAGGAGGGGCCCATCGGTAGCGAGGAGGGCGGCCATGAACGCGGGATCTTGTCAAAGCCAGTCACGATGCGCCACAAGAGGGCATGATGTCATAAAGCGTCGTTGGGTTCCGTGGCGATCAAAAACCGAACAGCGGGTGGAGTGCGATACGAGGAGTACTTTCAAGTCTCCCCCGTTACGAAAATGAACGATAGGCGTCTTGCGCTCTTGAGGGCGCGTAAGCTTACCCGGTGCTGGATGGCGCGGAGGAGCCAGCAATGCTCCTACTATCAGAATCGCAGGGAGGCGTCTAGCGAAGAGGGGATCCTTAAGTTTTATCTCGTTAACCTAAATCTGGCATATCTAAATCTGGCATATAAAGCGTATCGGCGGGTGAGCGGATCTATTTGAATGGCCTTCTCGGCGTTAGGAAAGTACCGGTCTCCCAAAGTAGAACCCCTGGCCCCAATCGATACCAAGCTCTTGTATGGTTTCTGCGATGTCTGCGTTTTCGATGCCCTCGGCGATGGTTGTAATGCCGAGATCTTGGCCTAGGCGCGCAATATCCGCGACGATGACGGCTACCCGCTTCTCGGTCGTTACGCGCGCGACGAGCTGTTGTTCGATCTTGAGAAAGGAGACCGGAAAATCGGCAAGATAGAGGAGCGAAGAGTAACCGCTCCCAAAATCATCGAGCGCTATCCGAAGGCCTTTTTCAAGAAGGGGGAGCAGGTGGCGCTTGGCCGCTTTATGGTCGCGCAGTATCGATCGTTCTGTGAGTTCGATCACGAAGGGGCTGGCCTCGTCTCCGCGGAGGCTTTCGTTGGTTTTATGCGGGTTTATTTCATTAAGCAGTATCGTAAGGGCTTGTGTTTGTGCAAGTAAGGCGGTGGACGCGTTGACGAAATGAAGGATGGGGGACCTTCTAGCCCTTATGCGGTTCAGAAAACGACCGAAGGTCAGACCGATAACGACCTGATCGATGCGGTGAAGTTGGCCGAGATGAGTCGCGGCCTCTAGGAATTTCGCGGCATCTAGCAGCTGACCGTTTGGTAGGCGCATGCGGGCAAGCGATTCATCGGCTACGATAGTGCCGTCTTTGAGGGAAATAATGTCTTGATGAGCGGCCAGGATGCGCGCCTGCCCGAGCGCTTCTTCGATTTGCCCACCCATCAAAAATATACTGGCGGCAGAACCTGCTTGCCTGACACGATTGCCCCCTTCCTGTTTCGCTTGATAGAGCGCTGTGTCAACGCGCGCCATGAGGTCCGATATTGTGGCGCCATCTGCGGGAAAACATGCGACGCCGACGCTCGCTGTGATTTTTAGGGGATGCGTCCCTACGATGACGGGTGTGTTGCTCAGTTTTTGGCGTAGGCGCTCCATGCTGCGCAGGGCGGATTCCGGGGTCGCTCCCGGCAGGACGCAGAGGAACTCCTCTCCACCCCAACGCCCCACCCAGTCACCAGTCCGCATTGTCGCGCGTAAAATATTGGCGACGTGAATAAGGACATCGTCTCCTACGGCATGCCCGTAGCTATCGTTGATCATCTTGAAGCGGTCGAGGTCGATGAGGCTCAAAGCATATGCGCTGTTTTCGGCAGCGCTCTTCGCATGCTGCTGTGCCATGGCCTCTTCAATGACATTGCGCCTTTGGAGGCCTGTGAGAATATCGTGGCGTGCGAGATAGTGGGCTCGAGATTCGGCCGCTTGGCGCAGCGCTTCTTGATCAAAGCCATCAAGCGCAAACGAGATGCCATCGGCGATTCGTCGTAGCAGGTGAAGGAGGTCATTATCAAAGAATGCCGGGTCCCCGGAGAATACGACGAGGGCACCGCTCATGCGGTCTCCGTGTTTGAAAGGGAAGGCCGCGGACGATAACGTTTGCGTGGTCGGGTCGCCCGGTCCCGGAAATAACGGGACCTGGCTTGCCTCTTGCTCTACGTAGGTGTTGCCAGACCGTATGGCGGATCGAGAGAGCGATAGCGCCAAGTCGACGCCGGGGAAACACGAATTATCGTGGAGTTTGCAAAACCTAGCGCTAACCGAAAGGGTGTCGGTTGATGGGTCTAGCGCGGTGATACATGCGCACTGCGCGTGGCCATAGTCGACGCTGATTTGGCATATACCATTAAAGAGATCCTGCGGGTCCGTGCGCGTAGCCACCAACTGATCGATTTGGCAGAGGGCGGAGTAGAAGTCTGTTACGTGCTGTAGTCGTGCCTCCGATTGCTTGCGGTCTGTGATGTCATGAATAATCGCCACGTAGTGGGTGATGACACCGACCTCGTTGCGCACAACGCTTATCGTTAGCCACCCGGGGAATACTTCACCGTTTTTTCGTCTATCCCATACCTCGCCTTGCCAGGATCCATATTTAAGAAGCGTGTCCCATATGGTTTGGTAAAAGGACTCATCATGTCGTTCTGAGCGCAGGAGGTTAGGCGACTTCCCAATCACTTCATCGGCGGTGTATCCCGTGAGGCGTTCGAACGCAGGATTAACCGCAGTAATGTGATTTTCGGCATCGGTCACGATAATGGCCTGAATGCTGTTGTCAAAGACCGCGGCGGCTAGATTATCTTTGGCGGCCGCCTCTAGATGCCAGGTCATATCGCGCAGTATGGCGACGTATGCCCGTTGTTCGCCTTCCACGGCAGTGCTGATGCTCATGTCGCCCAGAAAGATGACGCCTGTGTGGCGTCTGAAGAATGCGCTATAACAAAGGATATCCGGCCGGTCTAGGTCGGGGTGCGGGCGTATAGGGGTATTCGTTCGCCAGGTCCGTAGGCTCGTATTGAGTAGTACGTCACGGTCGCACTCAAAGATTTTGCATGCTTCTTCGTTAACCTCTTGGATAGTCCCCTGGTCATCTAGGATAAATACCGCATCCGTGCTGAAAGCAAGAAGGAACTCAAGTTTGCTACGCAGGTCAGCGGTCCGCTTCTGCATAGGGGCCTCCTGGGCGTGGTTGCGATCGAATGGGCTCGTATTAGGGCTTTCCTCCGGGGGCGCTTATAAAGGTGCGCTCAAAAGACGCACGAGGTGGCCATGAATCGCAGCTTATCGTTATGGCATAATTGTATATTATAGTCTGTGGTCTGACGATTAGCGCGGTGCAATCCCAGGAGAAGTGGGGTTAACGATCATGGTGGTTGCCGCCACCCCGGAATCAAAAAGTAGGGGATATCGAGGGTATAATGGCTCTATTTGTGGGGTTATTGGGAGTGAGGCGACCCTTTAAACATTAGCTTTGTACTGTATTTCAATATTATAATATCATTATACGGTAATATATACGGCCGCACGGTGTTTGCGGAGATTCTGAGGTGATGTCCGGATGCCTCAAAAAAGTGGGGTCGGCGGCGGACGGATTGGGGCGGGATTCTGAAACGCGACGTAACGGTTTGGCGTGTGGGATGCGGTAAGACTGACTTGAGACACAAGGCGGGGTATGTGGCGGCGCCATTCCTTGACGTGGGCGTTTGGCGAGGCGGGCGGGCCCTGGAGTGGCATGGACCTTATTGATCCTTTGGAGGGGCGCGTTGGATCTTTGGCCGTGGTCGTTTAGGTATGATAGAGGAGCGAAGGGATGTGTTCTGGACGCTCAAGGTGTCGATCAGGGAGATGGGGCCATAAGGACGATGTCGGGGCGGCTGTGTGGGGCGGGCGGCGTGGGGCTTACCGACGTAGCCGCCCGATTTTTGAGCATGGCGAGGGGTGGCGCGCGTGAGGCGCAAGGGCGGAAACGCGGGCCTTATTGGGGCTTTGAGGTTGCGGGGCCCGGGGGAATATGGCGAGAGTAGACGCTATCATGTTGGGGATGAGCTTGGCGTCAGGGAGCGGGTTATAGGATGTATAGGGGTGCTGATCGCCATGGCGAGATAAGAGGCGACTAGACCTTTCGCGGATAGCGCTTTCCTCTGGGCAGGTAGTCATTTACAATGCCGCATCATGGGGCGGTAGCTCAGCTGGGAGAGCGTCGCGTTCGCAATGCGAAGGTCGGGAGTTCGATCCTCCTCCGCTCCACCATTCTCTTGTTTATTAACATCCAGCAACGTCCACGAAGCCCGCCTAAGTGCGGGTTTTTTATTGTCTTTATGTCTAACAAGGCCCAAGGTCATCCATTGACAGCCAGACTCTAGTGGGGGTAACTTCGGGGGTAACCCCAAGGATCGGAAAGGAAGTTACCCCTATGGCCCTCACAGACACGGCAATACGCAATGCCAAGCCCGGCACGAAACCCGCCAAGTTCTTTGATAGTGGCGGCCTCTTCCTGCTCGTGACCCCAAGCGGGGGTAAGTGGTGGCGTCTCAAGTACCGATTCCATGATAAAGAGAAGCTCCTGTCTGTTGGCGTCTATCCTGACGTGGGCCTGAAAGACGCCCGCGACCGGCGAGACGTGGCCCGTAAGCTCCTGGCCGATGGCATTGACCCGAGCGAGAACCGCAAGGCGCAAAAATCCGCACGGACTGACCGGGCGGCCAATAGCTTCGAGGCCGTAGCGCGGGAGTGGTTCGCTAAACAGGCCCCGAATTGGGCGGCGTCTCATGCCAGCAAGATCATCGAGCGGCTGGAAAGAGACGTTTTCCCTTGGATCGGGAGTCGCCCTATTGCCGAAATCACGGCACCTGATCTGCTGGCTGTCCTGCGGCGCATCGAGGGTCGAGGCGCGATTGACACCGCGCACCGAGCGCACCAAAATTGCGGGCAGATATTCCGCTACGGCATAGCGACCGGACGTTGTGAGCGTGACCCATCGCCCGATCTGCGCGGCGCACTGACCCCGGCCAAACATGAGCACTTCGCGTCCATTATCGAACCTCTGGCGATAGGCGAACTGCTACGGGCTATTGACGGATTTAAGGGCACCTTCACCGTGCAATGCGCGTTGCGTCTGGCCCCCATGCTCTTTGTGAGGCCGGGCGAGTTACGCAAGGCCGAATGGGCGGACATAGATATGGATAAGGCCGAGTGGCGCTATGTCGTAAGCAAGACTAAGACGGATCACGTTGTCCCTCTCGCAGATCAAGCCCTTGCTATCCTGCGCGACCTGCACCCTCTGACCGGCCATCGTAAGCATGTATTCCCTGGACGCGACCCCAAGAAGCCCATGAGTGAGGCGGCGATCAATGCGGCATTGCGGCGCATGGGGTACGACACCAAGACGGAGATTACCGGCCACGGCTTCCGGGCTATGGCAAGGACGGTCTTGCATGAAACCCTGGGCATAAGGCCCGAAGTGATCGAACATCAGTTAGCGCACCGCGTACCGGACGCCTTGGGCACCGCCTACAATCGGACGCTGTTTTTATCTGAGCGTAAGGCCATGATGCAAACATGGGCGGGCTACCTGGACAAACTGAAAGTCGGCGCCGAGGTGAAGCCAATCAGGCGGGTGACCGCATGAAACAATCTGTAACGCGTAAACTGTTTAATTTGAAGGAATGGTTGACGGTAGCGTGTGCTGCCCAGCATTTGACAATCCTATTCGCGGAAGAAGTAACCGAGGCCGACGTGCTGCGCTTAGTGCTAGATGGGCAACTGAAGCTTTCTGTCCATTTCGTGAATCACGCGACGGCACGGCGCGGGATGGTTGTCCCAATTGCCGAGGCTAAGTTCAAAAAGCTTCCGTCATTTGATGGCGCGGGTACGGTTCAAATATACGGCGGGCCAACTGTATTTACGAAGGGAGTGGTGTCCCATATAGTGGAGCTCGAACCGGCTGTAGTTACGCTGGCCGGAGTGTTTGACCTGCCAATGATGGGCGGCGAGGAACTAGACATTGAACACGAATATCAGCGTCTAACAGATGGCCCGCCTGTGACCCTTGTAGGTATGAACGGCGCCTTCGTGGAAGGGCGCGATGGACAGGTGTTTCAGCTTCAAGACAGTTTCGACGATAACGAATATCAATCTGGTTCCAATGCTCAACTGAAAAAACTGAAACAGCATATAGAAGATCGCAATATTGGGGCGGCAGAAGCCGAAGGGCTGTTGAACCGGTATAAAGAAGATCGGAAGGACTTTCTGAAAAAGCGAGCCTCACAAAGCAAAGAGGACAACTATTACCCGGCGGGCGGCTTACCCGAAGACAGTGTGCTGGTTGTCCGCACCCAAGCACTGCGGGACTTTGAAGAGACGCTGCGAAAATCTGAAGAGGCGACAAATAACACCCCTGCATACCGCACGGATACCGAACGCACGAATCTACTGAAACAGATTGGCGCCCTGGCATTAGCGTTAGCGGAGGTTAGCAAAAAATATAAAATCGGCGAGAAGCCTAATGCGAAGCAGATTGCCGAAAAGATAGGGGATATTCTTGGTAGCCTTCCCGATACAGACAAGCGCGGAATGGGCGATTCCAGTATCCGTGGCAGCATACAGGAGGGTCTAGCCCTATTTAAGGAATAGCCTTACTGCCACTGGCAACAAATATTGCCAGCTGGCTTTACGTTGTTTCCGTCTAGTTTTTAATCGGTGGCATGTTCACTAACGCTTGAAGGAGCGCCAACATGTCGCACGCCATACTTCGCTTTCCTACCGTCAAGTCTGAATCTGGCTATTCCCGATCCACGATCTATCTGCGCATTTCTCAAGGGCTATGGACGAAGCCCGTCAGTCTTGGAGCGCGGGCCGTAGGTTGGCCATCCCATGAAATCGCTGCGCTGAACGCCGCCCGCATTGCGGGTAAGTCCGACATAGAAATTAAAGCCCTTGTCGTAAAGCTCGAAGCCGCGCGCAAGGCAGCCGCATGACAGCCTACCTCTCAATAATTGCCGTCGCCTACATCCTGGCTAGCCCTCTCGGGTACTTTGCCACTACCCTTTTTGATTACCTCCGCAATCATAAAGGGGGACATCATGGCGAACGCTGAAACTCTGCGCGACGCGCTCTCATTTATCCCCTCATGTGACCGTGATGTTTGGGTCAAGATGGGTATGGCGGTTAAGTCGGAACTTGGGGACGAGGGTCTCCCTATCTGGGAGGCATGGTCCGAGCAAGACGAAAGCTATGACCCTAAAGCGGCCCGCGATGTCTGGGGTAGTATAAGAAGCGGGAGGGTAGGTGTCGGTTCACTATTTCACGAAGCTAAGCGTCATGGTTGGCAAGGGAACGCTGACCGGCCAGTACCCGACCATACCGAGATTATAGAGCGCGAACGCAAGGCCCAAGAGGCCGATGAGGAACGCACCCAGGCGCATCAGGAGGCATCTAGTAAGGCGTTGCAGATATGGAAAGCAGCAGGCTCGGTAACTGACCATCCCTACCTGGGACGAAAGCAGCTCAAGCCCACCGGAACCTTGCGCGAGATCCCCCAAGCGGCAGCGGCGCGGATATTGGGATACTCACCAAAGGCCAAGGGTGAACTTCTGGCAGGCCGGCTGCTGGTTGTTCCTGTAAAGGTTAGTGACACACTTTCAACGCTGGAACTGATCGACGAGACAGGTCGCAAGAGCGCCTTGGCTGGTGGCCGTAAGAGTGGGGGTTATTGGGCAACACAACCATTGGACGACGTGCAAACGCTCCTGATCGGTGAGGGAGTGGCTACCATTTTATCCGCAACAGTGGCGACTGAGCAGCCCGGAGTCGCGGCCTTGTCCTGCGGTAACCTGCAAGCGGTTGCAAAGGCTATGCGTGATCGCTACCCATCGGCTCAACTGGTAATCCTAGCTGATATTGGCCCAGGGCAAGATCATGCGGAGATGGCGGCGCTCGCAGTTGGCGGTTACCTAGCGGTCCCGAACTTCGGTCTCGACCGACCCGACGATGCAACCGATTTTAACGACCTTCACAAAGTGTGCGGATTGGATACCGTGCGTCATTGCATCAATACCGTGTTGAGTACCCAACAAACCAAGCCAGACGCCTCACACGGCGACCGAGCACGCACACAATGGCCAACACCCCAGCCATTAGTCACTATCGGCCAGTGCGAGCCGTATCCTATAGATGCCCTCCCCGATATGATACGGGCGGCTGTTACCGAGGTCCAAGGCTTCACCAAGGCCCCTATACCCTTGGTCGTGAGTAGCGCCCTAGGGGCTTTGTCCTTGGTTCTGCAAGCCCACTACGACGCGCAGCGGGCCGAACGATTGGCCGGACCGGTAGGACTATACCTACTGACTATCGCAGATAGTGGCGAACGCAAGAGCACAGTAGATGGCTTTTTTACCCAGGCTATACGCGACTATGAGGACAGCGAGGCCGAAGCGGCCAAGCCCTTGATTGCCGACTCCAAGGCATCAAGCGAGGCATGGGAGGCCAAGCGACTAGGCATCAAGGACAAACTGCGGCAGCTTGCCAAAGAGGACAAACCTACCTTTGAGGCCGAAGCGGCTTTGCGGCGACTGGAAGATGACAAGCCCGAAGCGCCCAGGGTTCCACGGCTCCTATACAACGATGCCACACCAGAGGCCCTAGGCTACTCGCTCGCATATAAATGGCCGTCTGGCGGGATTGTCTCAGCCGAGGCCGGTAGCGTCTTCGGCGGGCATTCTATGGGCAAAGATTCGATCATGCGCACCTTATCCCTACTTAATGTTTTATGGGATGGCGGCAGCACACGGATTGATCGGCGCACATCGGATTCTTTCACGGTGAAAGGTGCAAGGCTTACCGCATCCCTACAGGTCCAAGCACCGACCCTGCGGGACTTTCTAGCCCGCAACGGCGACTTGGCACGCGGTAGCGGCTTTCTGGCCCGGTTCCTAATCGCTTGGCCGGAATCGACACAAGGCACGCGTGCCTACACCGAGGCCCCGGCAAACTGGCCCGCATTGGGGATCTTTAATAGGCGCATGGCGACATTATTAAGCCAACCCGTACCGATCACCCAAGAGGGAACCCTTGAGCCATCACAACTCACCCTGAGTCCGGAAGCTAAGGACTTGTGGATAGCCTTTCACGACATGATCGAGTCCGAGCTTGCTAATGGCGGGGAATTACAGACCGTCAAGGATGTGGCAAGTAAGGTTGCCGACAACGCGGTACGCATGGCGGCGCTATTCCACGTCTTCGGGGGAGATGTAGGCCCGATTAGCGCGGAAGCCTTCACGGCGGCGTCTTGGATCGTGACATGGCACTTGAACGAGTCCAAACGCTTCTTTGGCGAACTCGCATTGCCCCAGGAACTAGCGGACGCGGGGCGGCTGGATGCTTGGCTGATCGAACAATGCCGAAAAGGGGTAACGCATCAAGTCGCAACCCGCGATGCTCAACGGCTTGGCCCCGTCCGCGATAAGCAAAGGCTGGCGACCGCTTTGCAGGAATTGGGAGAGCTTGACCGAGTGCGAGTGGTTCAAGAGACGCGACGGAAAATCATCACGGTCAACCCTGCGCTTTTGGAGGGCAAACCATGGGTCTAATAGAGACGATGCTCAAAAAGGGCGGATTGGCCCCTCTGCCCAAGCCATCTATGCCTGTTGCGACTGCGACATCTGCGACTTCTGCGACACTTGGTCGCGGGAATAAGGGAAGCGTCGCAACTGTCGCAACTGTCGCAACTGTCGCTGTCGCAAGCCCCACAGCCGACCCGGTCCAGCCTTGGGAGCAATGGCAGGCAGATCACCCGAACCCCGGCACTGTAGTCCTGAGCACCGATCAAACTTCGGCTATTCGCGTATGGCTTGCCTATATCGGGGAAACCGACAATGCCACCATTCGGGACGTGCTTGCTACCTGCGCTAAACACCCCGACACCCTGGCGCATTGTCTGTCTGAACGTAAGGCCATCCCCGGCAAACAGGATACAGTAAAGCTAGCGGTACAGGAGGCGACAAAGGAACGCGCTCCGATACTCGAACACAATGGCCGTTTGACTTCTGAGGAAGCGGGGCGCGTCTCACAATTGGCGGGGGAATTTTACAACCACCTATTTGGTGTAGGGCAGGCCACCGGCTGCTGTTACGGTCGCATCAACAAGTATTGCACCGAAGGCAATCGTCTACGGGATACCTACTATGAAGCTGCTAAGGCGGCGGGACGGCTGACGTGACCGTGCGTACCCTTACAAAAACTATGCGGCAAAGTCTTTCCCAAACGCGCTCGATCTCGAAAATATATCAACTCGACGTGCGCGCCAAAGGTGTGCCCGAAGGCTATCGCAACGACCACCGGCCCTATGTGGACCATACAGGCAACGTGCGCTGTGCTGCCCGCTGTCGGGACGGACACCCCTGCAAACGGAAGGGTTTAGGCGGAGGTCATCGGTGCCCCAATCATGGCGGCATGAGCACGGGGCCGAAAACCGAGGCTGGCAAGCAGCGTATCCGAGAGGCATTAGCGCGGCGCAGACATGGTTCATAGACAAGTATGCCCGCCTACGTTATAGGGTTACGCACAATTGCTAAGAATTGTTGAGATTTCCCCGCTTCCGCGTACGCGTCATGGACTATCCGCGCCGCGTGACACAGTGGCAACCAACTCGACGAGTGTCCTGAAGCCCGCGAAATTGCTCCAAACGTTTACACACAGGAACGGGGCATCCCTTGCACCATCCTTACCGTGCAGGATATTATTGTATCCGTAAACGGAGGATACATGCCGCGCTACCATGTCACAGACGGAACCCGACGCACCACGATAAGCCTGGATCGTACCTTATCCGCCTATTTGGCCTTGGCGCTGAATACCGAACCCCATACTTCCGAAGCCTCGACCGCGATCAGTCGCTATCTATCGGATAAGATAGTATCCCGCCTCGGAAGCCTCACAGCGCGCCGTAATACCGTGAACCCCGGTTACTCGCAAGCGGCGATAGTGGCGGCCCTAGAAGCGATAGCGGGCCCTTCCCTGCAACGGCGCTATGGCGATTGGCAAGTCGGGCGCGATGAGCCATATTGAGACAGGAGAGGCATGATGGCGACGAAGAAATCAACCAAGCCCAAGGAACCGATCAATAACCCCAATGAGTTACGCGTCCCTCATACGGGAGGCCAGACCCAAGAGGCTCACCGAGCCGAGGTTGCCTACGATCCCGCCGTGCGCTCGGTTGCGGGTGCACAAGACTTTATCAAGGGCATGCTGGGCGCTCAGGGCTTGACTGAAAGCCTCCAGGCCCTAAACGCCCAAGTCAAAGAGGTACAGAGCGGAAACCTTGGTGGTGTAGAAAAAACGCTGGTGGCCCAAGCCAATACGTTAGACGCGATCTTTAACGAACTAGCACGCCGCGCGGCCCGTAACATGGGCGAACATCTCAGCGCGACAGAGGTCTATCTGCGATTGGCATTGAAGGCCCAAACCCAATGCCGGGCGACACTAGAGACCTTGGCGACGATCAAAAACCCACCGATTATCTATGCCCGGCAAGCAAACGTCACAACCGGACCTCAGCAAGTAAATAACGGCATGGCACCCATTACGCGCACGCGAGAAACCGAAAACGCGCCACCCCAACTATTGGAGGCACAGCATGGCAAACGGCTGGACACCGGAACGACGGGCACGGCAAGCCGTGGCGATCCGACAATGGCGACCGTGGGAGCACGCGAGTGGGCCAAAGTCTAAAACGGGCAAGGCGCGATCTGCGCAACGGGGTTTCAAAGGGGGACAACGGGCGATGCTGAGGGAATTAGCACGTCTTCTGCGCGAACAGGGGCGGATTTTAAAGCAAGCGAAATGACGTATACTAAAAATCATGCTTTCGCCTTTTTGCCACGGCTGGTGCAAGACAAACGCAAAAGATTCGGCGAACCCACACCGTGAACCCGGATCGGCCAATGACAAACATCCACCCCGCACCGCTGTAGACTCAAGCCAGTAAGACGAACCGAAGCTTACTTCTCATGCGCCTTTGCCCATGCGTAAGCCAATGCTTGAGCCTGGGCAATCTGTGAGGGTGACATGGAAAGCGACACCTGTCTTATTTCAGTGGAAGCAGCCGAATAGGTTCTGCCCCCTGGTTTCGCTACGCTTTTAGCTAACGCGAACCATTTATAGGCCTGTACAAAGTCTTTAGGGACACCCTGGCCGAGGCCGTAGGCGAAACCCATTCTAACCTCAGCCAGTGCGTATCCTTGAGTCGCCGCCTTGCGGAACCAATATACGGCCTTCTGATAATTCTTAGGGACACCTTGGCCGAAGTGGTAAGCGTTACCCATATTAACCTCAGCCAGTGCGTATCCTTGAGCCGCCGCCGTTCGCCACCAATATACGGCCTTCTGATAATTCTTAGGGACACCCTGGCCGAGGCCGTAGGCGTTACCCATATCAAACTCAGCTATTGAATCTCTCTGCCTTGCCGCCTTGCGGTACCAATATACGGCCCTCTGATAGTTCATAGGGACACCTTGGCCGAAGTAGTAAGCGTTACCCATATTAAACTCAGCCAGTGCGTATCCTTGAGCCGCCGCCGTTCGCCACCAATATACGGCCTTCTGATAATTCTTAGGGACACCCTGGCCGTTGTAGTAGGCGAAACCCTTATTATTCTCAGTCTTAGCCGTCATCGCGCCATCACTGGCCGATACCAGCACCACAGACGCCACCAATCCCCACCATTTACGAGATCCCATAACCCCCCCCCTTTTTATTATTGTCGTGTCCGTCTGAATAACCCGATAGTGGCAGTGAGTCAATGGGGTAACTTTGGGGGTAACCATACAAAACTATACTCAAAGAAGAATGTATTATTAGCACCTTAGCGTGTTTCTTGTGTAGACCTCCGCACCATAAAATTAAGGACTTACGCGACACCTGATGATTACAACCGCCGACTTTGCTGTAACGGCGCTGCAATCGAGAAGGGAAACGGGCTAGAGTGTGACCCATCCAAGATGGTTATGGGAGGCACATGGCATCGTTTGTTCCGCGAAAGGGCCCTGGCGGCAAGCGCGCCTGGCAGGCGCATGTTCGGCGCCGGGGATATCCGGCGCAGGTGCGGACCTGTGATAGTAAAGCCGAGGCCTGGGCCTGGGCGGCCGGTATCGAGTCGGAGATGGCATGCGGCGCGTTCGTGTCTCGCGCCGAGGCCGACAATACGACCCTGGCGAGGCCCTCGGCCCGCTATGGCCGTGAGGTGTCCGCTGGTAAGCGTGGTGCCGTTCAAGAGTTTTCGGTCATCAGCGCCTTATCCTCTGGCCCGCTGGGGCCTCGCGCTCTGGGCTCGTTGCAAGGAAAGGATCTTGCGGAGTACAGGGACACCCTGCTGGCTGAGGACTACAGCCCGATTACTATTAAGCGCCGCCTCGCCATTCTATCTCACCTTTACCCTAAAAAGCGCGAAAAGCCCCGTCGTTTAGGACGGGGCTGGATAGCGTGATCTGATTATTTTTCATCTACAATAATCCCTATGCATCGTCTCCAAGCCTTTCGATACACCCTGATACCGACTGGCACAGCAGTGCCAGATGCGCCGCTTCGCGGGCTCGTGCTGGTTTGTCTACAACCAGACGCTGGCGCTGCAGAAAGCCCTTTCCGCATAAGCGGCGACCGTGAGGTCGAGGGAGGGGAGGATATCAAAAGATCGCCGCGCAAGAGTGGGGAATGGGTGGGGTTATCAACCCGGTTCCGCATGTGTTCATACCGCGTGCCCAAAATGCCCGTGACCGTCGCGAAGGGGAATGCGCGGACAAGTGTTCACGCAAGGCGTAGGGCCCAACCACTGCGGGGCCCCAGTCATTCCCTTCCTCGTAGTTCGCTACAGCGTGCGCTGACCGTTACAAAAAAACGGCCGGACTCACATGGAAGCGGTGCGCGAGCTTCCGGGCGACGTCTTTGCTGATCGCTCGGCGGCCGTTCAGGATGTCGGAAATACGCCCTTGCGGGGCGCAGTCCGTGAGATCGTCCTGTTTCAGGGCGTGCTGGTCCATCAAAAAGCGCAGCACCTCTTTAGGCTCCGCCTCGGGGATGGCGACGTGTTCATCCTCATAGGCCGCCACTTGGTCGCCGAGGTAGTCAAGTACGTCGGCCAAGGGATGGTTCTCGTCGCCGCCGATAGCGTCCAGCAACACGTCAATAACGGCTTGCGCCCGCGCGTAGTCCTCTTCAGTGCGCACGGTCGTCACGCCGACCACCTTCTTGAAGGGTTCCCATGCCCGCAGAATGGCTTGCGCCTCGGGCATCGCCTTGTGCATGTGCGTCATCAGTGCCTCCTGGGCTGTTTCCATGCGCCCCGGTCGTATTCGGTATGGGTCAGGACATGCCGGACATAGACCTTGTGTCGGTTATAGTGAATCGCCGCGATCAGCCGGTACTTGTTCCCGCCGATATTGAAGACGGTAAGTTCCTCCACGACATCCGCGCTTGCGAACGTCCTGCGCAGATCGTTGAAATCCACGAACACCTCCGTTTTGACGAGGTGATACCAAGCGTTCAGCGGGTTTTCGGTGTCCGGATGCTTTGTCCAAAAGTCCACCAGAATAGGCTTGGCGATCACGTGCATGGATCAGAGTATACCAATACGGTATGCGCCCGTATACCCCTGATTTTTCTTCCATGGCGTGGTTTATCTTTTGCCTTACCCCGCCAGAAAGGCGGGGGCATCCGGTAATGTTATTGGAGACAAGGGAGGGGCCTCAAGCCCCTTCCTTGTCTCCTTCCTAGGAGACTCCTAAAGAATTCCTACCGCCCCTGGCGAGGCGGGTACGCCCCCCGTTTTTCTGATGCGATCTTCGTCGAAGACGAACCCAATTTTTGCTAGCGCTTCGCCCTCCTGTCTTACCAGTTGTCGATTTCTCCTGGTCGCATGCGCTCCAACCGCGCCGATCAGTCCGTCCAACTTCCATCCTCCAGAGGGCTGGTCGCGGTGGGTTAGTAGCAGTCGCGCCACGGCAACCGTAATGCCATTACGCAGTTTGGCCAACGGCGCGGGGTCGTAGTGCAGCTTGAGATCATGCTCCAATCATTTTCTATAGGTCGGGCTCAGGATGACCCGCTTTAGTGGCCTGGCCTCCCCTGTCAACGGGTTGATGCGAGTTTTTGGCGACGCCTCGATCCTGTCCAAGATGCCGTCGATGTCGGGAAGCTCATCGCCGCGGGCACAAAAGTCGCACCTGATTACAGCGCGCCTCAGGTCTTCTGTGAGCATTTTCAGTCCCGCGCCGCTGTAGCCCCCGTCCGCGTCGCCCATCGTCCTCCTAACTGTATATGGATCTATAAGGACTTGCAGGCCTCCTCCTTCAAGGACCTTGGATCGCTCCGCATGAAAGCAGGTGCACTCCAGAAATAAAGCGTGCATGACGCCCAACCGTCCCCGAATTGTCCCGACAACCTCATCAACTGCCCCTGGCTTGATGATCGCCCTCGTGCAATCTATGGGGTGTCGCGTAGGCTAAAAAAACTGCCAACGCGCCCGTCCTATCGTGGTGGTTGGTAGCTGATTTTGCCCTGGTTTCCCAGGCACCTTCCTTTCAGGGATAATGACCCTATCGGAGGTTTATATGCGTCACAAACAGAAACTCCAGAATTACCAAAAGGTCTTGTATAAGATGGTGTATCGCACCCGAGTGATACGGCTCGTGCGGGGCGCTCTCTCGATAGTCCAGGCCGCCTGGGGTATTCCAGGATCGCAGAGGCAGTCTTTCTTGGCCGGGGGGCTACCGAGAAAAGTGTGTGCGTTATCGCTACGACGGCCGAAACCCATACGGCGGGCATCTGGGGGCTCGTGCGTCTCCGTCGTGCGTGGACGGGGCGGTCTGCCAGAGCGGGATTTTTTCTATGCCTTTATGGCGCGCGCGAGGGTGCCGAGGCAGAAGGCGGGGGGTATGGCCGCCTTTTGGCTGATGTCAGGTGCGAGCGGCGTGATGTGACTGCGTTCATCACCACGGCCCAGGCTGAGCAAGTGTGGCTTAACCTAAAAGGCTACGCCGGGCGTATAGCCGCTCGACCGTTGGATATGCGGGCACGGCAGGCTCGTATCTTCTTCTGGGCACGCGACCTTGTGCAACGCCCGTGTGGTTTGTTCTCCCTCTGGAAGGCCGGTCGTTTTTTCCTGTTTTCTTGTGCC
>Ga0307375_10001464_pt1 | contig 25713 bp, 35 predicted proteins | sample TR1MG_FD_202531 | JGI IMG/M metagenome (GOLD analysis project Ga0307375, IMG submission 202531) | Soil microbial communities from Risofladan, Vaasa, Finland - TR-1 | ecosystem: Environmental > Terrestrial > Soil > Coastal area > Acid sulfate soil | place: Finland: Risofladan, Vaasa | collected...
AGTTCACCTTCGATATGGTAGGTGACGCCAGCGAAGGTTTCGTCACGGACAAGGGTTTTTTTGAGGACCGGTTCCGACATGGGGCATCTCCCTGCGACAGTCGGAGACTAGCATAGGCCCGCAAAGCGCCCAAGGAAAGGCAAGCCCCAAGTCTGCCCGGAGAGGAGTGCCTCTCCGGGCAAGGCGAACTATTTGATCAGACCCTCGCTCTTCAAGGTCTTTTGCACGGCGGGGCGTGCCCGTACCCGGCCCAGGTAGTCGGCCAACCGAGGCCATTCGCTAAGATCGATCTTCACATATTCAGCCCAACCCAAGACTGTGAACAGATAGGCATCGGGGGCCGTGAACGCAGGGCCTGCAAGGTAGGGGTGCTTTGCGAAATGGTCTGACAAATAGCTAAAGCGCCGACCGAGGTTTTTTAACTGAGCCTGTTTGACCTCGGCTGGCGTCTCTGGGCGAAAGAACGGGGAGAATTGTTTGTGGATCTCGGTTGCAATAAAGCTCAACCACTCCATCTGGTGGTAGCGCGTGAGCGTGCCGGCTTCGGCCATAAGGCGCAGTTCTGGTTTTTGGTCGCTTAGGTATTGCAGAATAACGGCTACTTCGGTGAACAACTCACCCGAGTCAAGCTGGATTGCAGGCACATAGCCCTTCGGGTTAATTTTCATATAATCGTCGCCGTGCTCGGTCTTATGAGTAGCGAGGTCCACGCGCTCAAGTGCGCAAGGCAGCCCCGTCTCTTCGACGAGAATGTGTGCAGCAAGTGAGCAGGCGCCGGGTGCGAAAAAAAGTTTCATTCAGGATCTCCTATCCGTGGTGGAGGGCTATTGTCACCGCCCCTGTATCGCAATTGCCATACCCTGAGGGTGCGGAAAGTATGGGTCGGGGCCTTTCCGAAGACCTCTGTAAAGGATCGTAAGGGAGGCGTGCAAGCCTCTTTGTCGTCCCGTATTCTAGGGGTGATCCAGGCCTTGCGTTCGCACAAGCCAAGCGGTTAAGCTATTTAGCATGCTAATAATTAGCCCATTAGTTATCGGTCCACCCCAGCGTTGGTTGCCCTGATTGCAGGGAAACCTCAAGGGATCGAAAGGCCGCAGGACCATCGGGGATTTGTACCACCATGAAAGTTGATCGACGTTACCGCCCCAGGGCGATTTTTGTGCCGACCGTATGCTTGCTGGTCTTGGGCGGATGCGCGATTGGGCCGCGTTACCATGCTCCGAGTCCCCCGATTGTCACTCGCTATACAGAGCGGCCACAGCCGGCTGGCACGGTAACGCCGGGCGGGGCGGCGGGAAGCGCCCAGCATTTTCATTACGGTCTGTCGCCCAAGGTCCGCTGGTGGAGCGCGTTTCGTTCACAAGCCCTTGACACCTTGATTGCGGCGGCCTTGCGCCATAACCCGAGCCTGGACGCCAACCGCGCCCGTCTTCTGCAGGCGCGTGCGGCGGTCGTGGCCGACGAGGGTATTTTTTACCCCCAGATCAACGGCAATCTGGGCGCTGCGCGTCAGAAAAGCTCTCAGTCACTCCAGGGGGGGCATGGCCCGGGCATTTATTCCCTATACACGGGCGGATTGTCCGTCAGTTATTATCCCGATGTCTTTGGGGTCAATAAGCTCATCTACAACTCGGCTGAGGCTCAGGCCGACTTTCAGCGTGATCAGCTGCTCGCAGCACAGCTCTCTGTGATCGGCAATGTCGCCACGACCGCAGTACAAGCCGCCAGCTACCGGGCCCAAGTGGCCGCAACGATGCGCATCATTCAAAGCGAAACGAAGCTGCTTGCTCTTACGAAGATGCAGTACCGTGCCGGCGCCGTGCCTTATTTGTCGGTTGTGAATCAAGAAAGCCAATTGGCGACCAGCAAGGCGGCCTTGCCCGCCCTCTTGCAGCAGCTAGCCGTAAGCCGTTACGCGCTTGCGGTCTTGATAGGCCAATTCCCCGCGCAGTGGCGGCCGATTCATCTACGGCTCTCCAATCTTTACTTGCCGCGTCATCTGCCTGTCAGTCTGCCGTCTGCACTTGTCAAAGACCGACCGGACATTCGGGCTGCGACCGAGCAATTACGTTACGCTAACGCGCAAGTGGGGATCGCCGACGCCCAGTTTTATCCCGTCGTGCAATTGACGGCGGCCTTTGGTCAGGAAAGTTTGACGCCAGCGAGCTTTTTTAATGGCGCAAGTAATGTTTGGAGCGTGGCCGGAAGTGTCTTGGCCCCGCTCTTTCATGGCGGCACCTTACGCGCCCAACGAAGCGAGGCCTTGGCGCAGTACGCGAGCACGCTCGCTACCTATCAGCAGACAGTTCTCGGGGCCTTCCAGCAGGTCGCTGGCGTTCTGCGCGCCCTGACTCATGACGCGCAAGCGTTAAGTGACGAACGTGATGCCTATCAGGCCGCCCGCGAGGCCTTGCATCTTGCCAAAGAGAGCTATCGCGCGGGCGCGATCGATTCGCTCTCGCTGCTCACGACCGAGGCGCAATACAGCCAGGCGCGCATCGCTTATGTCCGGGCCCAGGCGCAGCGTTATCTCGATACGGTGGCTTTATATATGGCCATAGGCGGCGGCCGGCTGCCACCCAAACGGTCCTTGCTCGGGCCGCCCAGCACCCAGGCCTCGCCTGCTCCTGTTTCGACCGTCACGCCTCAAAGGAACGCGCAATGAAAAAACGTATGATCCTGGTCGTTATCGTCCTCGTCGTGATCTTCGCGGGGATTTTCGGCTGGAAGGCGTTTATAAATCATAAGATTCGCAAGATGATGGCCGCGCGCGGCATGCCGGTTATTACCGTCTCCACAGCCCCGGTTCGCCGCGTGCAGTGGCATGGCCGGATTCGCAGTGTCGCAAGCCTTGCGGCCATTCAAGGCGTGACCATCACAGCGCAGCTGCCGGGGGTGGTGACCGCGATTCGTTTCCATTCCGGCCAGTCGGTACGGCGCGGGTCATTATTGGCGCAAGTCAATGACGAACCGCAACGCGCCCAGCTCGCCTATGATATTGCCCAGACCCACTTGGCATCGGCGAACCTTCGTCGTACCCGCACTTTGTATCACGAGAAGGCCGCAAGCCGTGCCCAGTACGATAGCGCCATCGCCACGTTCCGCGGTGCGCAGGCGCGCGTAGCGGGTGATCGCGCGGCCATCCACGAGCTCGCTTTGCGCGCCCCTTTCGCCGGTGTTTTGGGAATCCGTGAGGTCAACCTTGGCCAGTACCTGGCGCCCGGTACTCCGATTGTCGACCTTCAATCCTACGCGACCCTCTATGCCAACTTCACAGTCCCGCAAGGGGAGCTGCCGCGCGTTCATGTCGGTCAGAGTGTGCAGGTCTCGGTGGACGCCTACCCGCATCGCGCGTTTGCAGGACGCGTTCATGCGCTGGATGCGACCGTGGATCCCGCAACCCGCAACATTCTCGTACAGGCCGCCGTATCCAACAAAGACCACGCCCTACGCCCCGGCATGTTTGGACGCGTCCGCCTCTTGAGCCGCCAAGTGCATCCGGTGCTTGTGGTGCCAGCGGGTGCCCTGACCTACAACACCTACGGCGATACGGTCTATATCGTGCGCCATGGCCTTATTAAGGGCCACCCCCATCTTATCGCCTATCAGCAGGTCGTTATCACAGGACGAGAACGCCATGGCCTCATCGCCATTCGAAAAGGTCTCAAGGCGGGCGAAACGGTGGTCACTGCAGGGCAGGTCAAATTGCGCAACGGCATGCCGGTTGCAATCAACAATGCCGTACAGCCGTAAGGTTATATCATGACGTTTACTGATTTCTTCATTCGTCGGCCGGTCTTGGCAACCGCTTTAAGCCTAGTCATTTTCCTGCTGGGCGTGCGTGCTTACGTCGGCATGACGGTCCGTCAGTATCCCAAAATGACGAACACGACCGTCATCGTGACCACGGCCTATCCGGGCGCCAATCCGGAAACGGTGCAAGGGTTCCTGACCACGCCCCTTGAGCAGGTCATTGCCTCAGCCCCGGGCATAGACTACATGACCTCGACGAGCGCCGAGGGCGTCTCGACGATCACCGCTTACATGAAGTTGAACTACAGCCCCGATGCCGCCATTGCCAATATCCAATCGAAGATTCAGCAGGTCGTAAACCAGCTGCCGACCGGCAGCCAGCTCCCCGTGATCAACGTGACAGTGGGCGACTCCACAGATCTGATGTATATCGCCTTCTACAGCCACCATATGACGCAACAGCAGATCACAGACTATCTGCTCCGCGTAGTCCAGCCGGGCCTAGTCTCTGTTCCTGGGGTAAGCCAAGCGCAGATCGTGCCAGCCGGTACGGGCTCCGGCAACACCTTTGCAATGCGCGTATGGCTGAACCCGATCAAGATGGCGGCCCTTCATGTTGAGCCCGCCCAGGTGGCGGCGGCCTTGGCGAGCAACAACTACATCTCGGCGGTTGGCCGCACGCGCAACGCAACCATAGCGCAAGTTATCAGCGCCACTACGAGCCTCTCTACGGTACAGGGTTTCCGCGACCTCATCATAGCCCACAATGGCGCGACGCTCGTGCGGTTGAAGGATGTCGCGCGCGTAACGCTGGGCGCCGAAACCTACACATCGGAGGCCTTTTACAACGGTACTACCGCGGCCTACATCGGTATTCAACCCACGCCTTCTGCCAATTCTCTGGACGTGGCGCACGGCGTCCTTAAGGCATTGAGCCAGATCAAGGCCCAATTCCCACCGAGCTTACACGCCAGTATCCCCTACGATGCGAGCACCTATATTACGGCCGCCCTTCACGAGATTCTCGTCACCATTGGTATTACGCTTATTGTCGTGATTCTCGTGATTTTGGCGTTCCTAGGATCTCTGCGTGCCGCCATCATACCCGCCATCGCCATACCGCTCTCGATCATAGGCGGCGGCTTACTAATGTGGATGATGCATTTCACGATCAACCTTTTGACCTTGCTTGCCATTGTGCTGGCGATCGGGCTAGTCGTCGACGACGCCATCGTGGTCGTTGAAAACATTCATCGGCATATCGAGGAGGGGCGATCCCCCATGGATGCGGCGCTCCTTTCCGGGCGTGAGCTCATGACCCCGATTATCGTTATGTCGACCACGCTCGTGGCGGTGTTTGCACCGATTGGATTCATGGGCGGGCTCACTGGGAGCTTGTTTTCCGAGTTCGCGTTTACGCTCGTATCCACGGTGCTCGTGTCCATGGTTGTGGCGCTCACGCTCTCGCCCGTGTTGAGCGCGCGCGTCTTAAAACAGAACCCGCCGCACGGCCTTGCGCGCTTTATCGATGCCCGATTTGAGCGACTGCGCAGTCGCTATGATCGCCTCTTGCACGGCAGCCTCGACTATTTGCCCGTGACTCTGCTTTTTGCCGCGGTCATGCTCACCAGCGTCTATTTTCTGTTCGTTTCGACGCGCCAGGAATTGGCGCCCCAGGAAGACCAGGGGGTGGTGTTCGTGGCAGGCACAGCGCCTCCTACGGCTACGCCGCGCTATCTGCGTACCTATGGCTTGCAGATTATCCATGACTTTAAAGAGTTTAAAGTCTACGACAAAAGCTTCATGATCACGGGGTTCTCGCCGGGCGGCGCGGGCACGAATGGCATGATGGCTGGCATGCATTTGGTGCCTTGGAATGAACGATCCATCAGCACGATGGCGTTGCAACCGCTTGTTCAAAAGAAGGTCTCGCATATTGCAGGACTCCAGCTCGCGGTCTTTCAGAGGCCGTCTCTGCCAGGATCGGCCGGCGGGCCGCCCGTCCAGTTCATCATTCAGTCGAGCGCCGGATATAAGGAGATCGATAGCGTTGCCGATCACCTCGTAGGCATCGCCCAGCGTAGTGGCCTATTTGCCTATGTCGCCAAGGACCTGCGCTACGACAACCCGCAGGTGGTGCTCCATATCCATCGCAATATGGCGGCCGCCTTAGGGCTTAACATGCAGACTATCGCTGCCAACCTTCAGCCGCTCCTAAACGGCAACTACATCAATCGCTTTGACCTGAAGGGCCGCAGCTACGAAGTGATTCCCCAGGTCTCCGAACGGTTTCGCGCGAACCCGGGTCTCTTGAAGAGCATTTATTTGCAGGCCGCTGGGGGGCATATGGTGCCATTGTCGACCGTAGTGTCGATAAAGACCCAGGTGGAGCCACAATATTTGCCGCAGTTCGAACAGATGAACTCGGCCACCATTCAAGCGGTTCCCATGCCGGGTGTCACCATGGGGCAGGCGCTTTCTTATCTGCGCCTCCAGGCACACAAGATATTTCCGCAAGGATTTAGCGTCAATTATGCGAGCGAGTCGCGGCAATTTATGCACGCGCGTAGCGGTCTGCTCGTGACGTTCTTTCTTGCTATCCTTTTAATCTACCTTCTCCTTGCGGCCCAGTTCGAAAGTTTTCGAGACCCTCTTATCGTGATGGTGACGGTTCCGATGTCCATCAGCGGGGCGCTTATTTTTCTGAGTATAGGTTTAGGAACTATCAATATTTATACGGAAGTGGGCCTTATTACACTGATCGGGCTCATTACGAAGCAGGGCATTCTCATCGTGCAATTCGCGAACGAGGCGCAACGGCAGGAGCGACTGAGCAAACGGGCCGCCGTGGAAAAGGCCTCTTCAATCCGTCTGCGGCCGATTTTGATGACGACCGGCGCTATGGTAGTTGGCGTCATGCCCTTATTGTTGGCATCAGGCCCGGGCGCTGCGGCGCGGTTTGCGCTAGGGCTCGTGATCTTTACGGGCCTCGGTCTGGGATCGCTCTTTTCGCTCTTTGTGGTGCCGGCCATGTACATGGTTTTAGGGAAGGACCATAGCCATGATTCGAGCGACAGCGAATCCGGAGGCCTGTAGGCGCGGCGGCTTCTGGTCTCAAGTGGTCGTTAGGGGTATCAAGGGGGGTTGGGTGAGCTTCGGCAACTGAACTCATGGCCCGCTTTTGCGCGCGTCTAAGCCCGCTCCCCGTTTCCAGGGATGCGGGTGGACACAGACGAAGTCGGCTCTCGCAGGTTTACGATGTTTGAGGTCCGCCTACATCCCAAGCGCACGGTCTGTCGCTTTGTTCGGGTGCCCGGTCGGTTTGAGGCCGTGGTGTTTCTGGAACTTCTCCAAGGCAGTACGGGTCTCGTGCCCCATCTTGCCATCGACTGCAAGGTGGGCGTGTTCCTTGTGGTTTAAAGCCGCTTGAATAGACTTCACCCACGCGCGCCCCCCAACTTTGTGTGCGCTTCCAGTCGTTGGGCTAGCGGCTGCGCCATGGTGGGCCTGATTCATCATTGGGTGGTCGCTCGCGCCCGATCCCATGGAACCGGATGAGCCTGTCGTACCATAGGGCGCGGCAGCTCCTGTTTCGGCAAATGCTGCTAGGGGCAGGCCGCCTGCAATCGCTATTGCCAGAACAGTTCGTTTCGATATAAGGCTCAGCTTGAATTTTTGCATAGATTGTTTCTCCTTGTAGGCCCCGCCGCCAGGAGGCGCATAGGTCCGCGCCCCGAGCGCTCGGCCGGGGATTACCGAGACTCAGGCGAACCTTAAGTCTATGAAAGGTGCCTCTTTCATGCGTCCGCACAAAGGTCGCCCCAAAGAGAGATGCGCACAGTATTGTGAGAGTGAGCCCCATGGTCGTGATTGCCGCTCTAGTGAGCCCCGCGAGTTAAAGGTAGCACCATCGGGTCGTGCGATCTTTTGTATGCAGCCAAGTGCTGGCGTGTAAAAACCGACATCGCAGCCAAGTTGCGGGCACTACCGCGGTACGCGCGTGCCGCCACCCTTCGGGGGCCCGTGCCTGATGGCGAACCCAACCCTCTGATCGGCGGTACAAGTATCACCGCAGTCTGTAACATGCATATCGCGCCCAAAGAGGGTGGGAACAAGTCCCTTCGTCTGCCATGGAATAGACGTGTACGACGAATTGCGTTTTCTGCAGGACGTAACACGGCCAAGGCGAGTATATGCCCATATTATTAGGCGCCCATTCCTTCCGATTTGCGTACGCTGTGAGGGCTGAGGAAAGATCTATGGGGCTAGGGAAGCTTGGGGGTTTAGTGGTGGGGAGATCCGGGTATAGCCAAGACTCGCTTTATTGTGTAGCACCAATGTGCTACGTTGGATAGAATTCTATTTTAGGGACACATCATGTCCACGACGACCATCCGATTGCCTGATGCCCTTAAGGCTCGCGTTACGGAGGCAGCAAAACGTGCCGGAACTACTGCGCACGGGTTCATTCTGGAAGCCATCGCAGAAAAAACTGCCCAGGATGAAAGACGTGCAGGTTTCGAAGCAGAGGCTGAAGATCGCTATGCCAGGATTATAGCCTCCGGCGAAACGATTTCCTGGACTGACATGCGCGACTACCTGAAGGCGCAAATTGCCGGCAAGAGCGCCTATCTGCCAAAAAGCCGCAAGTTTGCACGCTAGTCATGGTGTCTATTGAGCTTGCGCCGGAGATTGGCGAGGATTTCCGGCTCCTCAGCAGAATCTGTGGGCGAGCGCTGACTCCGGTAACGCGCCAAGCTCATGCGGCAAATCTCCCCTCCTGATCTGCCCGATACCCAAAAAAGGGCGTGGCATGGCAGAAACCTAGGTTCCGATGTGGCAACCATTCTTGAGGTATTGTCTGAGGGCTGCCCGCGGTCGCGTCAAAACACGCTTTTCCGGGAGCGTGTCAGGAGCATCATGACGGCGGCACTGACGGTCCTTGTCGAAGCCTCTGAGCGGTCGGGTCATGGCGTAACTCGGGGTATGATTGTGGGTTTTAAAATCTGCGGGAATTGGATAGCTTATTGAGGTTTGCCAGCGGGGAGACAGCGGCAAAGGTGCAGAGCGCTCTCACCCACCCAATTGCCAGGCTGGAAAACGTATACTCCGCTCTTGGATCAGCCCGTTCAGATCCTCGAGCGGTTTGGCTACGCGCAGATGTATTGGATGCGTGGCCTCATGAGTTGTTCTTGACGGGGAGCTGATTGCGGTACGGTACGCCATTCTTTTTGCCAAACCGAAAAAAGAATCCCGAATGGGCCATCAAAACCGGGAAAAGTCCCATAGTGGGGTGGTGAAATCGGGGAAAAATCCCATAAAGGGGGTGTTGCTATGCCGACATTTATTTTCCTCCATTACGAGCGGAGGGCTGATGGTCGCGCGTGCTGGTATAATGCACACATGGGCCATGTGGCCCGCGATGTATACGCAAAATGAGTGACATGGTATGAGGAAGGGACCGCTTCCACAAAACGACGGCTACGGCCCTGTCGATCAGCAACCTCTGCAGAGGATCGTGGGGCGTCGGCAATCGCCCGCGCTCAATGACAGTTGTGAAGGGCCCAGTGTGTCGCTTCAGGCGCTTCTCGTTGAGCTGAGCACCCTGCGTACGCGCACCCCGAAAGGGATCTTTCGTTATGCCGCCCATGAAGAAGCGAACAGGGACCAGGAGCGGTGGCGTGCCGCTGCGGTCGTGGCGCGCCAGTCCCGGTCGGAATCCTCATGACCGAAGAATATACCCGGGCGGCAACGTGGCAGGATGTTATTCAGGTTACCCGCTATCTGAACGAAGCAGGTGCTGTTTACATGCTGGTGGGCGGTTACGCCCTGATTGCGCAAGGACTCAATAGGACATCGGACGATATTGATATTCTTGTGCGTCCGGATGCGGACAACGCCAATCGTTGGATCGTGGCGCTCTCACGTCTCCCGGATGGCGCCGCGCATGAACTGGCTGGCGAAACGGACTTACTGGAGCGCGATATTCATTACGGTATCCGTATTAACGACGAAATCACGGTTGATGTGCTGGGGTCTGTTTGCGGCCTGACATGGGATGATCTTAAGGCATACCGGACGTCATTGACCGTCGATGATGTGACGATTCCCATACTCAATCTGGAAGGCTTATTGCTGACAAAACAGGGGGTGCGGCCCAAAGATCGAATGGATGCTGCTATTTTGCAGCGGGCCCTGGAGGTTTTGCGGACCGCCGCGAAGCCGGGCACAGAATCCGAGCAGACGAAACCATAAGGAGGCGATTCCGAAGGCCTGCACAACACGGCGGTGGCCATGCGAACTTGGGCGCGGGTGATTTTCGGTCGCGGTCGCGGCGGCCATTGCAGATACAGCCGATCAAGTAGGAGCTGCAATGCCGGCTCGGGTATCCGTGGTACGCGTGAACACGATCTGACGGCCATCAGTGGTGGGGATATGGACATCCATCATCCGGACGGCCGCGAAGGCATCGAGCACGCTGCGGGGGGGAGTTGAGCCGTCCTGGGGTTTTAAAGTCCATGAAATAATAACTTGCGCAGTTACGCCGATCGTTGCGGGGGTTTGATGATGTAATTCCACTCGCCATGGAAGGGATGGGGTTCGATTTCGGCGGGCTAGGCATTTGTGTCGCTGACACAAGCGGGGCGCCCCTTGGGGCTTGCTGAGATCGGACTGCTGTTTACGGGGGTCGGCATGGGCCTCAATACCGGCCCGCTGCTGGCCGTTGCGGTCGCCGCGGTGGACTCGCCGCGCGCAGGCACCGCTTCCGCCCTTGTGAATACAGCCCGCATGGTCGGTGCGACCTTGGGCGTTGCGGTCTTGGGGGCGGTCTTTGCTGCGGGTCCGAGCGTGACGCAAGGGTTTACTCTGGCGATGGAGGGCGGGGCCCTAGTCGTGTTCACGGGGTCTATTTTTGCCGCGCGAATATTTCGTTGAGAACGAGGCGGGATAGATGGGATCAAGCGGTCACGAGTTGCGAAGGCTCCTGGACTCCCAGGTGTAGGCGCAACCGTTCCTAAAACCATAGACAAATATTTCAGGCTCTATCCGACTTTCCCCACGGTATCGGCTTGATCAAAGGGGTTGCCAGAACAAGAGTCGCCCAATACTAAACAACCACCAGCTTTAGCCGGTGGTTGTTTAGTATTGGTGGTTTTGGTGTCGGATGCCAAAAAGGCGCCACGGCCTTTCAAGGGCTGAGCGCTGTCCTGCCAATAGTGAGCCGATCCTCGGGGCGCATAGCCGGCGTAAAGGAGGGAATGGATGCCAACTTCCATCCGTTTTTGTGCGAGCGCATCTTAGGGTCTTGTCTCGCCATCATGCGCGGCATGGGTCCAGCCGCCCGCGTTACAGTGACCATTCCATGGAGGCATGATCACTATTGCCTTGCCAGTATTGCCCTGTCCTGTTAGGAGCTGCGCTTGCTGACATTCTCCATGAGCCATGCCTTGATCAATGATTGGTATGGCATGTCGCGCTTATTCGCCTCGACCCGAATACGTTCCAGCAAGGCCGCCGGTAGGCGGAGGGAAATGGTTTTCGTCGAGGGTTTGAGGTTTGGGAAGCGCACCAGTTGCGCTTGGCTCCAGTCGACATAATCGCTGGAATCTTGCTGCTCCCAAAAGACGCGCTCTTGCGCCTCGTTCTGGAACTTAGGGGGTATTGTTTTGAGTTTGCTCATAAAAAGCCCTCTCTTTGCGGTGCATATCCCGCGCTGAGATCACGCGGATACGCGTTTTTTCGAGCCGCAGGGTGAAAGTGATATGCAACAGCCGTCGATCATCTGTTGCACCCAGTGCGTGATAACGAGGCTCCTGCTGGCTATGTTTGGGGTCCGAAATCAGCAACAAGGGCTCATTAAAAAAGATCTGCTCGGCATCTGCTTGACTGACGCCGTGTTTGTCGACGCTTTTACGCGCATTACCCGCATCCCAATCAAAACCGTCAACGAGCCCGAGGTCCAGCATTCCGACATCCACCATGCGCCGTATATTGGCATAATATACAACTTTCAGGCAAGAGTCAGCCTTGTTTGTGGTGCGCCAGGGCACATCGATTAACCTCACTTCAGCTGCTGAATTTAGGTTCATCAGTCTCCATCCGCGGGGCGAGAAAATCCTGTTCGACCCGGTATGTGAGCATCTCCCCAAGGTCTGCGGGCACTGGTGGTCCAGGGGCTGCTTCGCGAGGGCGTGCCGCCTGGCCGTAGCGCTGACAACCGGCGCTATTTTAGAGTGTCATCCGTAGTATCTGCACAGAAGTGGTTTTCGACCGCGGTATCATGGGAACAGGCCGCCACAAAGCTTAGTCGTAGCGCATCTTCTCTCAAATCGCGTTTTCTGCGCTCGCGGTATATCCAGCCCCTCAAAATCGGGACCCGGCGGTGGATCGGTGCTGCCGACATCGAACGTATGCGTCTCCACCTGGAACGCTTCTGTACCTGTGCGGAGGCGGACGCCTGGCACCGGGCACCCCTGAAACACTTTAACAACTTGGTGGCTACCGGGCGCGTTCAGCCAGTATCCCCACAGAATACTGAGGGTGTCGACTCGGTGACCCTGCTGCACTGGTCGGAGGTACGCGCAATGAAGCGAAGGTCTCGCCGCTCTTTAGTGGTCCCAAAGCCAGGCATTCCACCGCGCACAGATAAACACCGCAGGGGTTGCGAGGGTTAATCATTAGTGGTGTTGGTGTCGGTTGCCAAAAAAGCGCCACTGCCACTTTTAAAGATGGCTCTATCTGACATTGAGGGCCGATCCCGTTTGTAATAACGGTACCAGTGGGTCCCCTCGTGTTCCGGTAGAGCATTCTGCCCTCGTTACTCCTGTTCCGGCTGTTCCCTCTCCCGAAAGAGCGTAGTTTGCTCTTTCACGATCGGCCCCCGCGCTTATTGAGACTCATGTCATATTTAATCAATGAGTTACATGGCTAAAAAAACGCCACAGCCCTGGGAAGGGACTGTTGTGCCTTTTTCGCGACTAGTAAGACAAATTTCACCACTAGCCTACAAAGGGAGGCCCCCCGGCTCTGTCGGGGAGGCAGTAAAAGTTTGACAAATAGGGGAGTCCATCGACGAAACTCCCATTCGTGAGCCGCCAAGCTAACGAAGAGGAAATTTCACGATGGACGAGTACCAAGACTCAAGCCACTCGAAGTGGGAGTGCAAATATCATGTGGTGTTTATCCCGAAGTGTCGCCGAAGAACGCTCTATGCCCAATTGCGGCAACACTTAGGCGAGGTGTTCCGCAATCTGGCAGAACGCAAGGAGTCCGGATCGAAGAAGGCCACTTGATGTCAGATCACGTGCACATGATGATATCGATACCGCCCAAGTATGCGGTTTCGCAGGTGGTAGGTTACATCAAAGGCAAGAGCGCCATTCATTTGGCACGCGTGTATGGGGAACGGAAACGCAATTTCGGAGGATTGCACTTCTGAGCCCGAGGATACTTTGTCTCTACGGTCGGGCGCGATGAGGCCACAATCCGGGAGTACATCAGAAACCAAGAGCCAGAAGATCAGCGCCTGGACCCAATGAACCTGTGGCGTTGAGAACAGGCCGCCGTCAGGTGGCCCCCAAGAACCGGGGCCGCGTGAGCGACCCCCTATAGCCGCTTTGAGCGGCTCACAAACTAAAGCCCCCGGCTCTGCCGGGGGCTTCGCGTCTCATTCCCGGTGAAAACGGCTTCTTATCTAAATAAACGACTTAGTGAAATTTGTCTCACTAGTCATGAAACTGCGTCTCACTGATGATGAAACTTTCGCGCATTGGTTTCCTTTAACGTGAAAATTTCGTATATTGGCAAAAACAGCGGATTAGGGGAGCCCGGATTGAACGTCACGCTTCGGGATGCCGCAGTTTATGGGCCTTCTTAAAAGAACTCCTCAGGAGTCCTCGCTCTGAGGGGACCTACTCTTTTTGCCTTGTTTGACGAAATAGCGAGCGTTTTCTTTGGTAGAGAATGTGGGGTGGGTGCGGGGATCATTCTGTGTACCGCCGTGTTCTGCGCACAGATAAGACGATCCGACCCTAGAGATTGGTCAGTATCCCAGAGGGCCCCAGCCCCTTTTTATGTAGGAATCCGGCGCCTCGACATCGGTATTCTCCTTAGCGGGCGACATCAGAGACCGCACAGGGCGGGATAGACGGGATCAAGCGATCACGGTTGCGAATGATGAGCACTTTACCTAGGCACTTGTATGTGTAACACTATGTGTTATATATGAATTTATGGATAGAGCCGCCTCGTGAGGATCTTCAAGAACGCTTGGTTTGTGCGTTTTGCTCGCAAGCAGAGAATCCCAGATGCAGCGCTGATTGAAGCGGTTCAACGGGCCGAGAAGGGGCTGATCGACGCCGACCTTGGTGGTGGCGTGATTAAGCAGCGGGTGGCCCGCCCGGGTCAGGGGAAGTCTGGCGGATATCGGACCATTCTCCTGTATCGCCAAGCGCACCGGGTGTTCTTCGTCTATGGCTTCGCAAAGAGCGCACGAGACAATATTGACGATGATGAAGAAACGCACTTCAGGCGGGCAGCGCACCATGTTCTCGGGATATCCGAGGAACACCTGGCGGAGATGATCGCGAAGGGGCAATTTTCGGAGGTGAGTAACGATGACCAAGATGACTGATAAAAAGTACCGGAGTGAAGCATTTGCGGCGATCCACGAGACCATGGAAGCACTGCACGAGGTGGGGGCGGTTGATAAGCAAACGATGCGTGAGTTTGATGCCGCCTGCCTAACGCCCGTCATTACCCTAGCGCCAGAGGAGATTCGAGCGATCCGCGAGCGCGAGCACCTGTCGCAGCCCGTCTTTGCTCGCTACCTCAACGTCAGCAAGAACCTTGTCTCTGATTGGGAGCGGGGCATAAAGAAGCCGGGCGGTCCGGCGCTTCGCCTTCTGGCTGTCGTTCAAAAGAAGGGTGTTCAGGCCATAGTATGAGCGCCGATTTTTCCATCAAGCCGCGCGTCTGCGAAACGCAAAATTAACGCAAAAGTTTTGCACGAACTGAAGGCCGGCGTTGCCGATCGCTGAGCGGGTGTCTGATCTCTTTCGCGATGTCCGCCGTCATCGGCTCCAGCGAGCGGACGGGACGGTGCACCAGCGTTTCCACGACGAACCGACTGAACTCTAGCGTTTCGTGCTGCGGATATTGCGGTATCCACAAAAGGCGTATTTCAGCGTGGGAGGGGATCAGCTAGACTGATATATGGACACCCCCTACATTGCAAGCACGTATTCGCCTTTGGAATGAGGGTCGGACTGCATAAAACTATCCGGCCTCTGATGCGCCCGTCGACACAAGCTCTGATGACATTCGCTCGCAGGAGCCTCGTAAGTTCCTCGGTGTGGAATCCACCGTTCAGTTTATCAGGCTTATCCCGCGGCGGTCTGACCTGCTTTCCTCAGCTTCTACGCTCTAGCAATCCTGGCGAGTCGCACCTCCGCAACAACAACGCGATCCGTGAACGTTTTCGGTACCCAGCCTGCGTCAGGCCGCGGCCTCCGCTCGGTTCCCGGTTCGATACTCAGTCCCTTTGGCAAGCCACGTCCAGGCGATGCGTGCCTATTTGGCGGCCAAGGCGACCGCCGCGACGTTCACGTGTCGGCGCTCCTTGAGTGGGCGCGCCCAGACGCTTTTCGCATCGGTCTTTTTGGTCTTCGACCCGCAGGTCAGCGCGGGCGCCGTGTGATCTACAGCGTCCGTAGGTATCGATCCCCTTGTTTGGTGATCGCGCCCAATAGGTTCTTGCCGCCACTCGAATGCTGTCGGGGAATCAATCCCAGCGAGGCCGCATAGTTGCGACCACTCTGGAATACGTGCGGGTTACCCATGCTCGCCACGAGGGCCGTGGCCGTCATGGGACCGATACTCTCGACCAAAAGGCGCCGACGCGCGGGCTCGCTCGCCTGCGCAAGGGCGCGGATCTTGGCGTCATACTGTGTGATGTCCTGATCGAGTGCGTGGAACTGTTGAAGTAGCCCGTTGAGTACCTCGCGGGCCAGCGCCGGCAACCCGTTCTCGGCATCCTCCAGGATGCGCGGGAGCTGTGTGCGTAAGTGCGCCACACCCTGCGGCACGGTCAGACCGAACTCCCCCAAAAGCCCCCGGATCTGGTTGACCTGAGCGGTCCGGTTCGCTATTCCCCAGGCTGCGCGCCCGATGCCCCATCAACACCGTTTGTGGCTCCTTAGGTCTTGATCGCGACGAAGTGCATATTGGGTCGGCCCACGGCCTCGCAAATGGCCTCGGCATCGTTTGCGTCGTTCTTGCCGCGCTTGCGGTAGGGGGTCACGAACTGCGCGGCCATGAGCTTGACTGTGTGCCCAAGCTTAAGTCAGCTCGCGGCCCCCATAGTGCGCGCCAGCGCACGCTTCACTGCCGACCGACCGTGCAGGGCGGTAGCTGCGCGAAGAATTCCCGCACTTTGGCTCTGGCTAATGTCTTACGGATTCTCACTACCCCGTGTTCATCGACGCCGTGGACCTGCACTACCTGTTTGGCAATATCAAGACCGATTCGTGTCGTCTTCATAGTCACGCCTCCGGTTTTCTGGTTGACTCACCCGTACTCTCAATCTGGCACAACCGCTAAGGTAAGGGTAGGGGGAGTCCATGTCATTAGTTGCCCGCGCTACCAAACAGATTTCCCTTATCATTCAAGACTTTTTCTAACAAATGCCCTTCCCCATTCTGACTACAGGGCCCTCTACACGACCATGCTGCCAACCAATGCGAAAGCCCGCGCCTGGAGGGGCGTAGGCATGGTGCTGACCGAGAAGCTCGGGGCGTCCGGACCGGCCAGAGGTGCCCGACACGTGTTACGCACCAGGGTCGCAAGATCCACGAGCAGGGTCTGGAAGCTGTGTATGGGCGCCCCATCGTCTTGTTGATGTCGTGAGGCCTTTCTCTGGGCCGCAGCGGAGCGTTGGGCCAGGGCTACGGGATCACGGGTCTCCTTGGCCTCCTGGTCCTCGTCGGCAAACATCAACTCCCACCGGGCCGCGCGCATATGCCACTCGACATAGTAGGCGAGCATGCAGAGGAAGATATGGGCTTTTACGCGATTCGCTAAGCGATGATGAATCGGTCGTATTTTCAGATCTATGGTTTTCATCGACCAGCCACTCGGCCGGCAATGACGAAAAGCGCGCTCGACCTGGGCCAAGGATTTGTAGTGGCGCACACAGGTGGCGGGATTCATGTGCTCGGCATCGACCGAGGTGCGGATGATATATATGCCATCAATGTCCGCTTCCGCGGCAATGGCCTCCGTCTTGCGCGTAAAAGAGAACGTCGTATCCTGAATGTCCGAGGTGAAGTGTTTGGCCATCTTGTAGCGGTTCACGATCACGCCGGCCTTCAGGCCGATTTGATCTCGCCCTGTCAGGCGTCCGGCTTCGACACGGACTGGAATCTTCCTAAGGCTCCCTTCGGTGGCCATCAGAAGGTCTTCGCGCTTGTGGCCTCGCAGTTTCCGCAACTCGGGATTGCGACACGCGACCAGGCGCTCACCCGGATAATCGGGGTGGGAGAGCTCCAGCAGGTTGCGCTCGTCAAACAGGTCGGGTTGTAGGGCATTGCCGGTCGCATGGCCGGTTTTGTCTTCGACCAAAGCGCAAATCGAGACCCCCTTCAGGGCCGTGATCCAATCAACCGAAATTCAGCAGTTGAAGCGACCGCTACCAGAACGACGGCTTGATTCATAAGGTTTTATGCCAAAACGTGCGTTTACCTATTGGGTGAACGGTGGGGCCGCTGAAGTCTCTTATAAACCCAGTAGATAGGGCGCATTTCCCATGCCGACTGCCGAATGTAGGATCAATAAGTTACATGGCCAAAAAAACGCCACAGCCCTGGGAAGGGACTGTGGCGCCATTTTCACGACTAGTGAGACAAATTGCATAACTAATGAGAATCGACGGACTGCGTCCTAGTCCCATTTGAGGGCGCCGCCAGTTTGATATTCGGTAACACGGGTCTCAAAAAAGTTCTTTTCCTTCTTCAGGTCGAGCATCTCGCTCATCCATGGGAAGGGATTGGTGACGCCTGGGTCCACCTCCGGTAGCCCGAGCTGAAGGCAGCGGCGATTCGCGATGTAGGCGACGTATTGGTGCATTTGCCCTGCGTTCAGACCAAGGACTCCTCGAGGCATGGTATCGGAGGCGTAGTCGCACTCAAGGCCCACGGCGGTGCGGATCAGGCCAGAGATCTCGTTCTGAAAATCCGGCGTCCAAAGGTGCGGGTTCTCGATCTTTATTTGATTGATAAGATCGATGCCAAAGTTACAGTGCATAGACTCATCTCGTAAAATATACTGGTATTGCTCCGCAGCCCCTACCATCTTATTCTGCCGCCCGAGCGCAAGAATTTGTGCAAAGCCCACGTAGAAAAAAAGCCCCTCCATGATGGCGGCAAAAACGATAAGAGATCGGAGGAGTGCGCCATCTGCTTCCGGCGTCCCCGTGCGGAAGTTCGGAGCCGCGAGAATCTCAATATAAGGCAGAAGGAACACGTCCTTATCGCGGATCGAGGGGATCTCGCGGTAGGCGTTGAAGATTTCCCCCTCATCCAGACCCAAGGATTCGACGATATACTGATAAGAGTGCGTATGGATGGCCTCTTCAAAGGCCTGGCGCACAAGGTATTGTCGACATTCCGGTGCGCGAATCTGACGATAGGTTCCGAGCACGATATTGTTTGCGGCCAGGGAATCGGCGGTGGTGAAAAACCCCAGATTGCGTTTGACGATGCGCCGCTCATCTTCAGAAAGCCCGTGACGCTGTTTCCATAAGGCAATATCCCGATCCATGTTGATTTCTTGCGGCATCCAATGATTGGCGCAAGCGTCTAGATACTTCTGCCATGCCCAAGGGTAGCGACGGGGCGCGCGAGGGTCTAGGGAAGCCGGTGCCGTGAGTATGGTATAGGGGGGCGTAGCTTGTTCGCCGCTCTTATCAGGAGTAGATAGTTTCATCATTGTTTGCTGTTTCCGTATCCATTTATTGTGATGGCAGGTGACTCCGTTCTCTCGCGCCGAGGTCGAGCCCGAGATAGGCGTCCCGGACGAGGTATTTTAACAAAACACAGCCGGATGGGTATGGGCACCCTCTCATATGAGGCTCGCGCTCGCCAGACCGCACTTTATCGCGAGATCGACCCTGCATGACCACAATACCACGAATAAGAGTCAAGCCAATTCTTGGGCGAACCCAGGATAAGGGTAGATACGACCCAGATCGACGGTGCTCGGGCTGCGCGGCGACCGCCTTCTCACAGATACCCATTTCCCTGATGACATTGACGTAGGACCCTTACAGATCTTGCAGACCAATCCATCGACTCAGCCAGTCGTTATCCCCCGCTTGCCGTTAACAGAGGGCTGGGACTTCCTGATGGCCCTATTGTAGGGCTGGCAGCGCGGCGGCCCGCCTCAGGTGTTAATGTAGGGGCCAGCACGCTTGCCGTGAGTCGGCAAGTTGCGAATCATCTGTTCATCGCAACCAGGGCCGATAAGGTGGCTAATGCCGTGTACAGCCCATTTTGGGCGGGCTCGAGACTCTCGCCGTAACAGGGTTATCGCGGTCAGTTTCCTCGAATGTACTACATGTAGTCGGCGGGATGCAGCCTGGTGGCAGGTATCACCGCTCCGGCCCCCGCGATTGCTCCAGAAGTTTCTTGGGCACAGCCGATTTGGCCCAAAGGGGTAGGCGGCTCGTCATGTGCCGTACACGATCATGCTCAACGGAGAAGAGCAAACGGCGGTTCTCGCCCGAGTTATCCATTACAAAGGCCCGATCCGCCCTGGCAATCGCTTCGGGGAGGTTAGCCAGGCTACGGTCGTAGCGACGGGCCACGTCCTCATCAGGAACGTGATGACCGCCTTCCGCTGCACGTTCCTTGACTCGTCCTTGGCACACCGAGACATCGTTAATGCCGATGAAGATCAGGTTGACCTTGTAGCCCATCTTGGCGGCTCGATTCATCAGTTCAAGCTCTCGGTTGCCGGAAAGCGTGGTATCGACAGCGAAGCTCACGCCTTCGGTGAGCAGCCGTTCCTGCTCCAAGATGGCAGCCTTACCTGCCTGAATGGGGGTAAGCCTTTGCCTCGTGGCTATCGAGTCCGGGGAGATAACGGGAATGGTTTCGGCCAGCCAGTAATCGGCCAGGGTGGTTTTACCGGCCCCGTTTGGCCCTGCGACGATCCAAAGCTGTGGCATCACAGGTCCCGGATCACGGTTTCCTGGCCGGTACGGCTGATCGTGATAAGTTGCTTTCGTCCATCCGGGAATTTCTTGATGACGTAGCCTACGTAGCATTCATCGCTGTAGTAGATAGGGCGGCCCGCCGCCAAGTGTGCCTTCGCGGCTCGGCCATCGTCGTGGCCCAGTGCCTCGGCAAAGGCGGGCGACGACAGAAACGATTCATCTCGGGGCTTCGGCGTGGTCATTGCAGCACTCCTTCAATGGACGCGCATTATACTATAATCCGCCGCAATGGACGGGCCTGGAACTCGTTTCGAGGTTTGCCTCTATCTTATACGAACAGATTCGATGGCGGGATGTCACTTCACGCTATTCGACATGTGCAGCGGAACACTCCGTGCCGGCAGCCCAGTCGCTGCGAAGGGGCTACCGTAAGCCAGTGCAAGGCGTAGCGCCACGGGAGATTGGCGGGCGCGCTTTAGCCCCTTAGCGCATCGAATTCCGAGGAAATCAGGCATGCCCCCTTAAGCGAGGCGTATTCGCGACCATCATTCCTTCCTTATCCAAAACCTCAGGAGATCCTTGTTCTGGTCGTGGTATAGGAGTGTGTGGCCCGTCTGTTTGCAAAAAGAGGGAATATCCTTGCGCAGCGAGTCTTTGTCGGCGTAGGCGAGCACCACCTCACCTACCTCCATGGTCTTCATCTCTTTTGCGAGTTGGATGATGGGCTGCGCGCAGCACAGACCCTTAAGATCAACCGATTTTTGGGCATCCATGAGGCGTCTCCTATTTATGAGAGTTAAAATTCTGTCGGGGGCGCGAGATCTTCAGGCTTGTCCTGCTCGCCCATGCCAGACATCAAATATTCCCGCATCAGCTGACGCGCGCGGTGCAAGCGGCTTTTTGTTGCCGGTATCGTGAGTTGTATGTTGGCGGCGATCTCTCGAATCGTTTGCTCGTCAAAATCCCGCAGCAAAATAATCTCGCGATAGTGATGCGGGAGAGACTCCAGGGCACGAACGAGATCATAGTGCAGCGCCTCGTCTGAGTGGGCGTTAAGCCAGCTTTCCATTTTTTCTTCATCAAACGATTCGAAGCCAAAGATGCGCCGCTCCAGGCGACGACACTCGCGCTGGACGATCCTCCATAACCAGCCAGAAAACGACGCGACTGCCCGCAGTGTCCGCAGTTGGCGTGTGATAATGAGCAACGTCTCCTGCACGGCATCGTCGACATCACTCATCAGACAGTGTCGGTATGCGTACCGCCGAATATCGGGTTGGTATACCGCCAACAGATGGTGGAGAGCGGCCGTGTCACCGAGCCTTGCGGCCTCAAGCCATGGATAACGTCTTTCTGGGATTGCCACGGTCGTGTCCCCCTTAGTTATCGCGCTCGTGCCTATTTCCTCAGTCTTCGGCCGGCCAACGCGCAGGCCGGGCAAAAACCTAGGATGCCCGTTAGTAGGACGCCGGCCGCGCTCATAACTATGACCCAGCCCAGGGCCCCGCCTACGCCCAAAAGCCCATAAATAGCGACGACAACACTCAGACCGACCCGCACGACTCGCTCCTGCCATGGCACATTCTTGATATAAACCATCATACCTCCCCTCTCTGATCTACGAGACAATCCGTCGTAGCTAAGAGGCGCGCAACGGGCTCTTGGATTCGCAAGACGAATAAAAAATAAAAATAGGATGTTACAAGTAAGCCAGATCGCCTAAGTCGTGCGCACCGGTGCCAAAAAGCATCTCCGCTGATATCTTGGCTACAAAACTGGCACAGTCCGACAGGAAGTATCCGCGGGACAGGTAGATAGGTGCTTCTCTCCCAGATGGGTGGCGAATAAGCCCCGGGCCTCCCTTGCGCCGCTTATGGGTAGCGCGAGGCTAGGGCGCAAGCGAGCATTCGCAATAGGGACCTTGGCAGGAATTGTTATCGCCGGAAACACGAGGAGGGTGCCTGTCGCCGGGCGCGGTTGCCGATTATATAACCCGCGCGAAGTCGGCAATCGGTTCTGGAGCCTCGGCCTCTTGGCATAAGCGTAGTGCGCAAAAGGTGCCAATACCGAGGCGGTGGTAGGCGAGCGCATGGCCGGCTACGTACGCATCCCGCCCCTCGTCTTCGTGGCGTATGCGCCAACGTTCTCAGTATAATGTCGCACGAGCGGCTTTAGGAACGGCGATCATGAGCGCGAACGCGTATCTCCCAACCCCAAGCGCTGTCGAGGATGCGGTGGCCGCCCTTTCCAAATGGGGCGGGGCTTCTTTGTCGGTTGTAGCGGTGGCCGGGAAGGTAGGGCCATACGCGCCGCGCGCGCTTTTCTATCTAAATTCGAACGGGAATCGTGGGGGCCGTAATGGCGATGCATGGAATGATAACCTACGCGCAGGCGATGGCGCGTTATAACCAATGGATGAACCAACGCCTCTACACGGTCTGTGGCGCGCTCACAGAGGCGGAGCGCAAGCGCGATGTGGGCGCGTTCTTTCGCTCCCTGCACGGGACGCTGAACCATATTCTGCTCGCCGATCGCGCTTGGATGGCCCGCTTTCATGGGCACACGGCGGGGTTCACGGCACTGGACCAGGAACTCTATGCCGATTTCGCAACATTGCAGGCGGAGCGGGAAAAAGACGACGGTCATATTATAGTTTGGGCGGCCTCGCTGAAGGACAGCGACATGGAGCGTACCTTAAGCTTCACGGGCGTATCGAACCCCGCGGTGCGAATCTACCCATTCTGGCTGGTTGTCACTCATTTTTTTAACCATCAGACTCACCACCGCGGGCAGGTGACAACGCTCCTCAGTCAGCGAGGCATCGATCCCGGCGTTACCGATCTGCTGCGCTTGCCGGAGTTCCAGGTAACGTCGTTTTGAGCTTCACGCGTTCGGGCAAAAACGTGGCGTCTTTAGGCGGCACCGCCGGCGCTGTACGTCTTTGAGTGCCTCTCCAACATCGAGAGGGCTACATATGGATGCAGTGCCCAGCGGAAAGATCGTAGCCGAGATCGGCCATCACCCGCTTCATGGCTGCCCGTTTACTCGGGCTGCCATGCGAATACCGCCACATCGGCGCCATTGTCTGGATGAGGGGACTCCCCTATCCGGTTGGAAGAGAATAGCGCAAGCCATCCCGTAGCCGATTGCCGCCATTTCCATGAAGGTGTGAGCGGCATTGAGTGTATCCGCATCAATACCAGCGCGAGAATTCATGGCAACAGGAAGACCACGAGCCTTAAGCGTGGCAATCGCCCGTGCGAGCTGAGGATGCTCGGAGAAAGGCGAGTTCAGCAGACCCTGTGGGGAGGAGAGGGAAAGGGCGCCGGTAATCGACGGGCGTGAGTTTATGTCCACCACCTGCCACATCCTGATCCATCTTGTCAGGGCGGAGAAGCGAGTATGCGTACATGGCAGATGCAAGAGGCTAAGGTGCGCTTGTCCGACGTAGTAAGCCCAACAGGAACCCGGCACCTTCCCGGATTTGGGCAGGGCTTCCTTACAACGCACAATCCTCCACGGCCTTATTTGCGCAATATATTGCGCAAATAAACGGAATACGTATAATATGCGCATGATAACGCGCACACAACGTATTGACCGCCCGATTACCAACGGAGAGCGGCTGGCCGTTGAGCTTCGCAAGCTTCGCCGTGAACGCAAAGTCAGCCAACAAGAGTTATCTGATCGCGCAAAGGTCGCTCGCCGCACAATTACGAATGCCGAAGGGGCCAAGAACGTTGGCGTGAAGGAGTTTTGTCGGCTAGCCAACGCGCTAGGTTACGAGCTGGTGTTACGGCCGAAAGACACCGTGATATTCGAAGAGCTTGCGACCATTTTTAAGGATGATGAATGAGCGCGCTAAAACCTTTCGATATCACGAGGCTGTTTAACAAGATCCGGCAACTCGAGATACACACGCCGCAAGGGATGGGCGGCTTGCTGACAAAGGAAAGCCGGTATGTTTTTAACTACGATCACATGAATGACGATGCCGCCGTATCGCTTGTGATGCCCGTTCGGAAGGAAAGCTACGCTAGCGGGGATCTCATGGGCATATTCGCAATGAACCGCCCAGAGGGATACCTTCGTTATATCATTGAGGAGCGGTTGAGACGCCTGGGCGCACCAAGCGATATGTTTCTGTTATTTCTGGCAGGCGATAACCAAATTGGGCGATTGACGTACACGCTGCCGGGCAACAGCGTGCCAAGGAGTTCCGGTGAGCGGCTGGAGGACATTCTGTCATCGCCCTCTGGCCCCCTTTTCCAGCGCCTAGTAGAGCAATACGCCCTCGGGTCAGGTATTTCCGGGATTCAACCCAAAGCGCTCGTGCCAATCACAAACGGAAGTTTTGATGTTTCTCCGCCGGGACATGCGGCCATACCGTTAAAAACAATTATTCTAAAGGCTGGGGGTGGGGGCTACCCAGGTCTCGCGCGAAATGAATTCTTCTGTATGTCGGTTGCCAAGGAGGCCGGGCTCGATGTGCCGCAATTCTGGCTTTCTGACGACGGTTTGCTGTTCTTAATGTCACGGTTCGACAGGACGGCAGACGGCACTGCGCTTGGTTTCGAAGACATGGCTGTCTTGACGGGACGGACTGAAAAGGAAAAGTATCATGGCAGTTACGAAATGATTGCCCAAGCGGTCGAGACATTTACACGTAACGATAGTGTCCTACAGCTCAGAAAGCTGTTTGAGCGCGTAGCGCTTTCATGCTGGGTGCGCGACGGTGATGCACACCTGAAAAACTTTGGCATACTCTACGAACACCCTGACGCCGCTAGGCGGCTTGCGCCCGTCTATGATGTAGTATGCACAGACATCTATCCCGAGTTAGATGGTCTATTGGCTTTGAAGCTTAATAAAAGCAAGACTTTTCCGACTCGCAAGGGAATTGTCGAATATGGCCGTCGGTTAGGCATTAGCAATAGCGATGCGGTGGAAGTTCTGGACCGCATTAAGGGTGCCTATAACACGATCGTATCGCTATGTAAGAAAGATCCTCGATACCAAGGCGATGGTTTGCTTGCTGATATCCAGAAAGCAATGAAATAAATCAGCTACCCTGGATCGCCTTAACGCTCATCGGAGTTGGCCCCCCATTTGCGGGCGCTATTGGCATCGCTGCGGCCATGACCTTCGGGATGTATGGCGTCCTCTTTTTGCTGCCCCTTGTCTGGCTGCAACTAGGCACGTTGAGCGCCCCTGAGGCAGGCATCGCCTTGTTGCCGATGTCTCTCGCGTTTGTCGCCCTGTCCCATAAATCCGGTATATGGAGCCCCGTTTCGGTGTGCGTCCGATGATTGTCGGCGGCATGTCCCTCATTGGCGGCGGGCTAGGCATTGTGTTGCTGACACAAGCGGGGCGCCCCTTGGGGCTTGCTGAGAGATGTGGCTCGCGGGCAGGCGCGCGTGAGGCCCAATCCGCTCGTCCCCGTCGGGGCAGCGTGGGCGCGGCCTCAGGCGATTCGGGGGATTATGGCGCGCACGTGCTGATGACCCCGGATCTACCCTTGGGCTCGCGGTGGTGCTTGAGAGCGCACGTGGACGAATCGGTGGTCCGGGATCAATGGCGCGTGGCGGCCCACCCGAATCGGGCCCGCGCGAGCCAACTCCCGATAGCCGTTTTGAGCGGCTCACACATGAACCTAAAAAAAGCAGTTGAACCTTCATATCCCCGATATTCCAGACCCCAATAAAGCCGGGGGACCGGCTGTCGTCCGCATATATTTCGCAAACGCG
>Ga0307375_10001465_pt1 | contig 25708 bp, 20 predicted proteins | sample TR1MG_FD_202531 | JGI IMG/M metagenome (GOLD analysis project Ga0307375, IMG submission 202531) | Soil microbial communities from Risofladan, Vaasa, Finland - TR-1 | ecosystem: Environmental > Terrestrial > Soil > Coastal area > Acid sulfate soil | place: Finland: Risofladan, Vaasa | collected...
AACTGACTGAGAGAGGTCGCTCCATTGGTGTTACCTATAGTGATTACATTACCTCCTGCTGTGCTAGTACCTATATTCACTGCCCCATCTGAGGTATTTGTATTGATATTAGTGGCAAAGTTTGAACCAGTATTAAGATTTATATTAGCACCAGAAATAGCGGCTCCCTGCAGGCTAGTCAGTAATCCAGAAGATAAAATTTCTCCTCCTGCAGTAGTTGCAATATCATCTCCGCTGTTTGAAGGTGTCAGAAGCCCAAGAAGGTTGTCACGATTCCAGTATCCCAAAACTCCTGTCGTAGGCGCTACAGTCGTAAGTGCACTGCTGCCATTGGTATAAACCCCCTTATTTGGTGTTAATCCACTAACAGTTAATGCATTAAATGTTGGTGATGATGAAGTTTGAATATCCTGTATGGTATTCAGCCAGATATTACCTGCAGTATGAGTAACTGTGATATTCGCACTCGGATTAAGGGTTTTGTACTCATTTGCATTAGCTGCTGCATTCATACCAAGAAGCTGGTTAGCTGTGCCTATGGAGGTGGAGGCAATGGTTTTCCAGCCGCTGTTGTAATACCAGAAAGATTGGGTGGTGGTATCAAAAACAAGCAGCCCCTGGGCAGGAGATGCTATGTTTTCTCGATCGGTAGTTGTCATTCTGGGTGCAAGAAATCCCCTTAGCGACGATTGTAGTTCCAGAATCGACGATGAATGGGGAACAATAGGATTCTCACTTATCCCTACCCCCTGCTGGCCATACGTCTTCCCGACATCTACGACCGATAAAAGAATTATCAGGAACAAAACGATTCCGGAAGGGGCAAACCATGCCCTCTTTCCCTGCTGCCATCCCCCGGCACCACCATTGCCTGAAGATGTGTTTCGTGTTGTTTTCATAATTTACCTCCTATGTTGTCTTAAAGTCCTATTGTCTTATTATCCCTTAATCACGTTCCTAGCATCTTGCGTCTTGCGTCTTGTGCCATTTGTCTTATTCCTTCCGTATAAACAAAAAAGTATCTTCCCGACCTTTTCTTCTTTTTTTTTTAAAAAGATCGACCAGTTAAATAATATATCCAATCCGTTCATTTACCTGAACGGACCTTTAAACAATCTCTCTCAAGACTGTTAAACATACACAACGGTTGCATTTCAGCAACACTAAATTAAACTCCTAAATATATATATTATTTCAGAATCCGTTCAGGATTTTTTGACTAACCACGGCAATATGGTGACAATCTCACCGATTTTAGAAAAGTGAGTCGTTCAAAATGATAAAAAAGTTGAAAAGAAAAATCCTGCAATTACTTCTGGCCCCCGTGTCTGTTTCCCAACCCACCCACTATTTATCTGCACTCTGCCTTATCGTAAGGCCGCCGACCTCCGCCAGTTGGCGGAGGTCGGGGGCGGGGGATACAGTGGCTTTAAGGACTGGCAGCTAAGCCTTCAGAGCCTTTGCACCATTGTGCCCTTGCACCGTTGAGCCTTTAAGCCGTTAAATCACCAGCATCGCATCCCCATATGTACCAAATCTGTACTTCTCCTTCACCGCAACTTTATAAGCTTCGAAAAGGAGATCGTACCCTGCGAAGGCCGCAACCATCATAAGAAGTGTAGAATAGGGAAGATGGAAGTTGCTGATCATCATGTCATGAACTTTGAAATCGTATGGGGGAAATATGAATTTGTTAGTCCATCCGTCATAGGGTTTGAGATATCCATCTGTCGAAACTGAGCTTTCCAGTGTACGGACAACAGTGGTTCCAACAGCACAGATTCTGTACTTGTTATCCTTGGCTTTATTGACAATGGATGTGGCTTCATCAGTAATAAGTATCCTCTCTGAATCAACCTTATGCTTTGTAAGATCCTCAACATCAACGCTCCTGAAATTACCCAGACCAACATGCAGTGTTATCTCTGCAAAATCAACTCCAATTATCTCAAGCTTTTTAAGCAGCTCGCGACTGAAATGCAAACCGGCAGTCGGGGCAGCAACAGCTCCTTCATGCTTTGCAAAAATGGTCTGGTATCTTTCACTGTCTTCAGGCTCTACCTTACGGTTTATAAATTTTGGCAGCGGAGTCTCGCCCAGACTATACAAAGTCTCTTTAAACTCTTCATAACTTCCGTCGAAAAGAAACCTCAGAGTCCTTCCCCTTGATGTAGTATTATCTATTACCTCAGCAACCAGAAGATCATCTTCTCCAAAGTAAAGCTTATTACCTATCCTTATCTTCCTGGCAGGATCAACAAGGACATCCCACAGCCTCTGCTCCCTGTTCAGCTCCCTCAGAAGGAAAACCTCAATCTCGGCTCCTGTTTTTTCCTTATTCCCGTATAACCTTGCCGGAAAGACCTTTGTATTATTAAAAACCAGTACATCGTGCTCCGTAAAGTATGAAGTGATCTCTTTAAAGATCTTATGCTCTATCTCCCTTGTCTTCCTGTTCACTACCAGCAACCTCGACTCATCCCTGTTATTGGATGGATAAAGAGCTATTAAATCCTGAGGAAGATTGTACCTGAATTGCGATAATTTCATAAATAGTTCCCCTATTAAAATTCAAATTTCCTTTATACGTAAAAAAATCAAATTTGTTACAATACATATCCCGAAAATCAGCAAGTATCTGCTTATCACCTGACTATAATGTAATTTAATCTGATTCCACATTTGAAACATCTCTATTCAGGGTTTGTTCAATATACTCCCTGAATTTATCAAGATCATAAGCTTTCTCAATTTTGTAAGCACCTATAGAGGTTCTTTCCAGTGCCGAGAGATAGCACCCGCTTCTCAATGCCTCTCCCAGATCCCTTGCTAATGATCTGATGTATGTCCCTTTGCTGCAAACAAGCCTGACTTTTATCAAGGGAAGAGTGAATGATATCAGCTCAATTTCCCTGAACCAGACCGTAACAGGCTCAAGTTCCCGGTGAATCCCCTTTCGTGCAAACTCATAGGCCCTTTTGCCATCTATCAGCTTTGCAGAATAGATCGGGGGAAGTTGCTTTTGCTCCCCCAGGAAACCGTTAAGCTTCTCCCTGACAAACTCTTCCGTAATATGATCAACAGGATAAATACCGTCTGTCTCTGTCTCAAGATCAAATGAGGGTGTTGTTGCACCTGCCGTAAAAGTTGCAATATACTCCTTGTCAAGGTCACGGAACTGATCTATCTTTTTTGTTGCCTTTCCCGTGCAGATTATCATCAGTCCGCTGGCGAGAGGATCAAGAGTCCCGGCGTGTCCCACCTTTATCTTTTTCAATCTAAGTTTGCTTCTGAGTATATTCCTTACCTTGCTGACCAGATCAAATGAGGTCCAGTACAATGGCTTATCAAACAACAGTACCTGTCCGGTTTCAAATATTGTTGGCTGCTGCTCTTCAGGCCTAACCATATATAACTGAAATTAATCCTATCAAAAGGCAATATACAGCAAACCATATTAGTTTGCTCTTTTTCACCAGGGTTATCATCCATGTGCAAGCCAGGTAGCCCGATATAAATGCAGATATAAAACCGGCAATAATAATACCGGCACCTGTTGTACTACCACTTATGTCTCCTCCCATTATCTCAAGAAAATTGGCCTCCAATACCGGAATAAGTACCATCAGGAACGAGAACCTTGCAAGATCTTCCTTCCTGTTACCGATTATCAGGCCTGTGGAAATGGTTGCTCCTGATCTGGATATGCCTGGAATCAGAGCTATTGCCTGGGCAATACCTATTAACAATGCATCCAGATATCCAATCTTTCTGTCTCCCTTTCTGATGTAATATGAAAATGCAAGTAAGAGAGCTGTAATCATAAGCATGAAACCTACAAAAACAAGGTTTCCGTCAAACAGTGCTTCTATAGGATCCTTGAGAAATACTCCTGCAATTCCTACAGGTATCATTGATATGACTATTTTAAGCACATATGAGGTCTCCTCATTCATTTTGAATCTGAACACTCCTGATATAAGATCCCTTATCTCTTTCCAGAAAACTGCAAGAGTACTGAGCACAGTTGCTCCATGAACAGCCACGGTAAAAAAGAAACTTGCCTCCGGATCGATCCCGAAAATGGATTTTACTATCTCAAGATGCCCTGAACTACTTACAGGCAGAAACTCCGTTAAACCCTGTATCAGCCCAAGGATAATTGCTTCAAAAAAGTTCATATTAATTAAAGGTAGTGATTTATTTTAGTGATATTCAGGGAATTCATTCGATCCAAAAAAGTTGGCAGTTGGCAAAAAACAGTTGGCAATTGAAGGGATATTTGCAAACTGCCCATTGCCAACTTTTCATCTTCCTACTTCCGACTTCAGTCTTTCGGTTTCTTCATAATAGCCCAAATCTCAAAAATAAAACCTGCAAGTACCACTATAGGGGCCAGGGTTATTCTCCTGAAGCTGAATATCTCCTCGCTGAACACATTCGGATCATCTGATTTTCCTCCCAGCATAAGCAAAAAACCAACTACAATAATCACAAATCCTATCGCCAGCAGCTTGTAGTTTTCACGTCCCAAGGCAAAATTCAGCTTATCCTTATTTTCATTTTTTGTACCCATGTTTTTATCAATAATAAAGTTTGTCCTCAGAAATACTTAGATATTTATTTACAGAAAAGAATGTTGAGATAATATTAATAAATATTCCTATTAGAACCAGTGATATAGCCAGAAGGACTAGTAGGTTTGTGCTTTTGAAAGTAAAAAGCAGGAAAAACTCTTTCTCTACCAGGTAAAGCATTCCCATCAGAAGCGCCATTGCTATCAGTGCAGCTATGAGTCCGTGGAGAGCTCCCTGCAAGAGGAAAGGTTTTCTTATAAAGGCTCTTGTTGCTCCAATAAGCTGCATGGTTCTGATAAGAAACCTTTTTGAATAGATTGATAACCTGATTGTATTATTAATTATTGTGACAGCTATAAGAAAGAGAAATGAGCTTATCACAAGAAGAAACAGACTGATCTTCCTGACATTTTCATTTATAAGAAACAGAAGAGACTCCTGGTAATAAACCTCTTTCACAAAAGGATATTCTAGTACATACTTTTCAATCTTAACAACGCTGTCAGGCTTTGTATAGCCTGCATAGAGGTAAACATCTATCGAAGGAGGAAGCGGATTGTCCCCAAGGAAATTAATAAAATCCTCACCCAGCTCTTCCTTCATCTTTTCGGCTGCTTCACTTTTTGATATATATTCAGTTGACTTAACATACGGTTTGGCATCCAGGTCCTTCTGAAGCATCCTTATATCAGCCTCCTTAGCATCATCATCGAGCATAACTGAAAACGAAAGGCTCTCACGGAAATAATCCGACAGCTCCCTTGCATTAATAAGAAGTAAGCCCAGTACACCCAGAAGGAAAAGCACCAGAGAGACACTGATTACAAGTGTCACATAAGAGCTTCTCAGCTTTGTCTTCGATAGACCGTTCTCCTTTTTCTTCATTCAACCAGATAACTTTCTAATGCACCAATAAAACCCTCTTCAGGGTGTGACCATGCCCTGGCGTGGTCGGGGGCCTTCTCTCCCTCTCCTCTTCTCCCTCTCACCCTCTCACTCTTTATTCAACGATAGTAATCCATCCGAATGTATCCTCAGCATCGCCGCACTGAATTGCAGTAAGCCTGTCATACAATTTCATAGAAACCGGTCCTGGTTTTCCATCCCTGCAATACTCATAAATCATATTTTTATCAGGATCAACAATTTTTGCAATAGGAGTTATTACTGCCGCTGTGCCACAAGCGCCCGTTTCTGAAAATTCTGAAAGCTCCTCAACAGGAACCTGCCTTCTTTCACTCTCCATACCTATGCTCCTGGCAATATCGATAAGACTCATGTTAGTTATTGACCTGAGGATGGATTCCGATTTGGGAGTTACATATGTATTGCCCTTAATCCCAAAGAAGTTAGCAGGACCACATTCGTCGATATATCTTTTTTCCTTTGAATCAAGAAAAATCGTACTTGAATATCCCCCGGTACGGGCAGCAATTATTGCACGCATGCTGGCAGCATAGTTACCTCCTACCTTGAAGGGTCCGGTTCCAAGGGGTGCTGCCCTGTCGATATCCCTGCAGATAAGCATATTTACAGGCTTGATTCCATCCTTGAAATATGGGCCAACAGGTGTCACAAATACAAGGAAAGTATATTCTGCAGAAGGTTTGACGCCAACCTCGGCACTGCTTCCAAAAAGCAAAGGTCTGACATAGAGTGTTGCCCCGGATCCGTATGGCGGAATGAATTTCCTGTTCAGGTTAATTACCTTAATGATTGCTTCTTTGAACTTTTCAACAGGAAATTGTGCCATCTTTATTCCTTCAGCCGACAGTAACATTCTTTTTGCGTTTTCCTCCCAGCGGAATAATCTTACTTTTCCGTCTTTCCCCATATAGGCCTTAAGACCTTCGAAAGCCTCCTGTCCATAATGCAGGCCTGTTGCAGCTATATGAATATCAATGTATTCAGATGCTGATATTTCGAGTTTTCCCCAATTACCATCCTTATAAACACAGCGTACATTATAATCAGTTTTTATATAACCAAATGGAAGGTTTTTCCAGTCGAGCGTTTCCATATAATACCCTCTTTTAAAATTTGCGTTAAAAGTACATTTTTATAATTTATCCTGATCCAAAATCATTGATGAATTTGGGTTATTGGTTTTAATTCCCAATGTTTTAATCTGTTCTTCCACCTCAACATTTCTGAGAACCTTAGCTGTTTCTGTAACAAAAAGATGGTCATTGAGCAATTTTTTCTGATTAATAATCCAATCCTTATCACTATACACAGTACCGTGTTCAGCCAGCTCCTTTCTTAATTTTTCAGTAAGCGAGGTATAGTCAACTCTTCCCATATATTCATATCTGGCATCATGTAGTATCTTATCTTCATTACTTTCAAGCACATCCAGAAATGAATTGGTAATTATCTTTTTTGTAATTTCTATATTTTCCTGGCTGAAACCATGCTTTGACAGCATCTCTTCAACATGTCTGCCGGCACCCTTATCCGGTTTCTCATAATCCGTAATATAACCTGTAAGCAAAAATGTGGCTGCAAGTTTAAGATTAATTAATTCCTCATCACCTATATTCTCAGCCCTTGAGAGCAGGTCAACCTGGTTACATATATGCTTAAACATCTGCGCATTATGGAAGTTGAGATTTTCCGGAGCCTCATTCTCAAACATTTTTGCAACCATCTCTTCTATGTCCTCAAGCTTTAACATCTGCATCTTTACAAGAAACTTCCTGTTAGGACCTCCACTCTCGTCACACAATTCTGGAATGATATCCTGTACAAAATACATTTCAATCTCCCCTTTATATTTAACAGGCATCTTCCCCCTGTATTCACAGGAGAAAAACTCCTTCACAAACTCATATGTTGTACCTGAAATGTTAATCTTTCCGGCTTCCCCCGATGATTCCATACGACTTGCAGTATTTACGGTGTCTCCCCAGATATCATATGTCAGTTTCTTCTGTCCTACTACACCTGCAACCACGGTACCAGTATGAATTCCAATCCTTATATCCCAGTACTTCATCCCCTCAATTTCTGAACTTCCTTTCATCATTGTCATATAACTCCGCATCTCAAGGGCTGCCAGGATAACCTCAACAGGATTGGTCCTGTTCTTTTCAGGAATTCCGCCTGCACACATATAGGCATCACCTATCGTCTTTATCTTTTCAATACCAAACTTCTCCACAACCGAATCAAAAGTGAAAAAGAACTTATCAAGTTCATCGATAAGTACTTCAGGATTCATCTCTTCAGCAATTTTTGTAAAGCCCTGGATATCAGAAAAAAGAACTGTAACAAAATTATATTTGATTTTTGTTGCCTTGCCTTTTGACATCAGCTCATCTGCTGTATTTTTGGGAAGCAGGTTTGCCAGCAGTGCTTCTGTCTTTTCTTTCTCAATTACAAGTTCTTCAGTTCGCTCATTTATGATCTGCTCAAGGTGATACTGTCTTTGGGCAAAGCGATAATTCAGCTGATTATAAAAACCCCAGAATATTATCAGAATTAATATTATGAATCCAACAGCCATAAGAATAATCGAATATGACATAATAGCAATCGGGCTTTAAACTTATCAAAAGTAGCACATAAAACAGATTGCTCAAAAGGAAAGCTCATTTTTGAGTATTTTTACCTGCAAAACAAATGTAAAAAAATGAAGATAATATTTGCTTCCAATAATGATCATAAGATAAGGGAAATCAGAGCTATTCTTGACAGCAGTATATCTCTCCTTAGTCTCCGTGACATTAATATTGCAGAAGATATACCTGAAGAAGAACCTGACCTTGAAGGCAATGCTCTTGCCAAAGCGAGATACATTCATAATATTGCCGGTATGAATGTCTTTGCTGATGACACTGGTCTTGAAGTTGATGCTCTCGGTGGTCTGCCGGGGGTAAAATCTGCGAGGTTTGCCGGTGATACCAAGGATTTCTCTGCCAACATTGACAAGCTGATTAAAATGCTTGGATCAAAAACGAATCGAAGTGCACGGTTCAGAACCGTTATAGCGCTGATCTGGAATAACCAGGAGTATCTTTTTGAAGGAGTTGTTGAAGGAAGAATTATTGATGAAAGAAGAGGAACAAAAGGATTTGGCTATGATCCAGTATTTATACCTGAAGGAAGAACAAAAACATTTGCCGAGATGACCCTGACAGAAAAAAATATGATTTCACACAGGGCCCGGGCACTTGAAAAACTAAGGAAATTTATGCCTGAGTTGACTCAAACCGGCAATAAACAACCCTGATTAATGTTTATATCCCTATGAGGCGGATAATATCCATATTTATTCTTTTTTATTCTTTCATCTATTTGCCTGGACAAACACCAGTAGGAAGCTGGTCTGATCATCTTGTCTATAATTCTGCCGTTGATATTTGCGCATCATCAGATGAAATATATGCTTCAACCGGAATGTCAGTTCTTGTTTTCAACAGGGAATATGATGAACTGAAAAAAATGTCAACCATAAATGGTCTTACCGAAATTGGAATAAGCGCAATTAACTGGTCTGAAGATAACAAGACACTGGTAATAGCATATATTACTACCAATATTGACCTTGTGAAGAACAACATTATATACAATATTCCTGATATCAGCAGAAAATATATTCCCGGGAAAAAAGAGGTTAACAGGATAAGGATTCAAGGAAATTATGCATATCTCGCATGCAGCTTTGGAATTGTTTTGATTGACCTTGTTAAAAAAGAAATATACGATACATGGAAACCAGGATCAGGTTCAGGGACTACTGAAGTCTGGGATCTTACATTCGGAGATGAAAGAATATTTGCAGCTACAGGAGAAGGTGTCTTTTTTGCCGATCTCTCAAATACCGGCCTTGCTTATTATGGCAACTGGATACGCCTTCCCGGATTTCCGGATCCTTCTGGCAAGTACACCTCAGTTGTATGGGCGGGCAGTAAATTATATGTCAATCAATCTGTTAATAATGCTGCGGGTGACTATGTCTATTCGTTTGACGGAACAGCAACGCAATTTTCATATATCCCGGGTGTTTACAACAACTCTTTTGAACCTGCTTCTGACGGGTTTATTATCACTTCCTCATCTTCAGTGAAACATTATGGTACGGATGGGTCTTTGATCAGATCCATTGATGCGTCTCAATGGCCGGATCCCTCATTCTCACAGGCTATAGAAAGCAACGGTGAGATATGGATTGCTGACAGGTCATCGGGAATGATAAGGTACAGGAATTCAAATGATCTTACAGGATTTTCCCTTCCGGGACCTATAACCAACGCTGCTTTTAACATCACCTCTGTCGATGGAAAAACTGCTATTTCAGCAGGTGGAACTGATGTTTCGTGGAATAACTTAAGGAGATCTCTGCAGGTTTCCTTCCATGAAGGGACAGAATGGACCAGCATTTCTTCCACATCGGTATCTGATGGTATAAGAACAATTATTGACCCTGATGACCTGGAACATATATTTGTTGCTTCCTGGGGTGAAGGATTACTGGAATATAAAAACAATGAACTTGTTAAGCAGTATTCTTACACAAATTCTCCGCTCCAGACAATCATTCCCGGAAGTCCATACGTCAGGATCTGCGGGCTAGCCATGGACAAGGATAAAAATCTATGGATCACTCAGTCTGAAGTGCAGGGAAGTATGAAAGTTCTGAAACCCGATGGCACCTGGATTGTTAATCCTTTAACTATTGATGCCCAGATGATAGGAGACCTTATTATTACCAGGACCGGACATAAATGGATTATCCTGCCTAGAGGTAACGGCCTGTTTGTTTTTGATGATAATCATACTCCTGAGAATTTTACAGATGACAGGTATAAAAAAATGCTGATTGAAGAGTCTGATGGCGACATCGTTGCTTATGTCTATTCAATTGCGGAAGACCTGGAAGGCAATATATGGGTCGGAACTGACCAGGGACCTCTTATTTACAACAATCCGGAAAGGGTTTTCAATGAGAATCTGAAAGCTTTCCGTGTCAGGATACCTCGTAATGATGGAAGCAATATTTATGATTACCTTCTTAAAACCGAGACTATAAATTCTATTGCTGTCGACGGTGCTAACAGAAAATGGCTTGGGACAGCGAATGCCGGAGCATACCTGTTGTCACCTGACGGGGCAACTGAGATTAGAAAATTCACAGAAGAGAACAGTCCTTTATTCTCAAATAATATTGTCTCCCTTGCTGTTGATAACAAAACCGGGGAGGTCTGGTTTGGCACCTCAAAAGGAGTACAATCTGTCAGAGGTGATGCCATTGAGGGTCTGGAAAAGTTTAATGATGTTTATGCATTTCCAAATCCAGTAAGGCAGGAATTTTCTGGATCTCTGACAGTAACCGGTTTAATGCGTGATTCCAGAGTAAAGATTACAGATGTAAGTGGCAACCTTGTTTATGAAACTGAATCAACAGGAGGTATTGCAACATGGGATCTGAACACTTATAATGGAAGAAGGGTGGCAACAGGAGTTTATCTCATCTTTTGCTCAAGCAATGATGGTTCCAAATCGTGCGTTATAAAAGTCCTGGTGATAAAATGATCACTCCTAATCGGTGATCAGGCTCTGAATCCTCTCGATCTGCTGCTGTTTATTGACCTCTCTCAGACTCCTGGCAGTACCTGTAAAATACTGGTGACCTGAAATGAATTTTACCTGAAGCTTATTCCAGTCATTGAGTGAACCTATTTTATTCTGGGCCTTCAATTCCTCGTATAGAGTATTTGAAACCGGAATAAAATCGCTTCTTCCCAGGTAATCAAGATCAGAGTCGCAAATGATATTCTCCAGCAGATCTGTTGGTTTTGGAGGCAGCTTGGTAGACATAATTATTGAACAGATCCTCTCTATCTGCCCGGGAGAGTAATTAAATTTCGGGAGCATTTCCCTCGCCAGTTGTGTACCATGGTACTCATGGCCATCGTATGCTATTGTATGACCAGCATCATGAAAAAGGCCTGCGGTCTTTAGCAGAAGTATCTCCTCGTCTGTACACCCCTCACCCCAGCCTATCAGTTCCACTTCCGTTACAACATCAACCGTATGTTTTACATTATGATAATAAAGGTATTCAGGAAGCTCTTTCTCAAGCTTATCCAGGATAATTTCCTGTATATCAGTAAACTGAATAAGTCCGAATTTGACTCTGAAGGCTTCATTCGGCATCCTTCCTGCGCCATCTATTGAAAACTCCGGTTTAAGTCCCTTAACCCTGTACATCTGAAGATCTCCCTTGTACTTGACAGGCAGCTTTCCAAAATATTCACAATCGAAGAACTCCTTTACAAGCTCATAGGTCATAACCGATATAAGGATTGTGCCCTTTTCTGATACCGCCTCCACCCTGCTGGCTGTATTAACAGTATCGCCTTTTATATCATAATTTACCTTCTTCTTACCGGTAATACTGGCAGTAACCGGTCCTGTATGTATCCCGATCTTAAGATCCCAAATTGCTTTCCCGCCACCGCGCTTTTCATCTTCAAATTTTTGCAGGAAATTTCTCATCTCCATAGCAGCCATCACCACATCGATCGGATTTGTGATATTTTTTACAGGAATTCCTCCGGCACACATAAAGGTATCACCAATGGTTTTAATCTTTTCAATTTTATATCTGACCACAATTTCGTCGAACTCATAAAGTATCTCATCCAGTTCATCCATCACTGTTGATGAATCCATTCCTTCAACAAGCTTTGAGAAACCATGAATATCTGCAAAGAGAACAGTTGCCATATTAAACTTCAGAGAACTCTCCTTCTTCTCTCCTGCAACCTCCTTCATCCCCTCTGGTGTTACCTTTTCAACGAGAGATTTTATCTTCTCATAATCCCTGGTAAGTTTATCATTCTGCTTCTCCAGCTTTTTGATCTGATCCTCAAGCTCCTGGTTCTGTTTTGCCAGGCGAGCAATACGCTTTACAAGTTCCTCATTGTTTATTCCTGTCATCTAGCAGACATTTGATCAGTAAATATAATAAATTTGACAAAAATAAGTGACTAAAGTTCGAAGTGACTAAAGTGTGGAGTTATAATTTAATTATTTAACTCCAGGAACTCCAGGCACTTTAGGCACTTTAGGCACTCTAATCACTTTCTTATGCTTGAAAAAACCAGGGGCATAGTACTTAACCAGATAAAATACACTGATTCAGGTATCGTTGCCAGGCTCTATACAAGAAAATTCGGAAGGACCTCATTTATGGTAAAGGGAATGAGGAACAGGAAAACAGGAAAACATAATATCCTGTTTCAACCTTTATTCATTCTCGATCTTGAAGTATACTATAAAGCATCCAGAGAGATGCAGACAATCAAAGAATTTTCCGTAGCATTCACGCCTTATGATATTTACTCCAATATACGCAAGAGCAGCGTGGCTATCTTCCTTGGTGAGGTGCTGACTTCAGTGTTAAAGGAGGAGAGCCCCAATGAGGATCTTTTTAGTTTTGTGGAGAAGTCGATCAGGTATTTCGAAACCAGCAGGGATGGATATGCCAATTTCCACCTTGCATTTCTGGCAGGATTAAGTCGTTATCTTGGATTTGAACCCGGGCAAAAGAATAATTATGAGGAGATTTTCTTTGATATGAAGAATGGGGATTTTGTTCCAATGCCTCCTGTTCACGGCCAATATTCAAATCCTGAAAACTCAGCTGTCCTTGCCAGGCTATTTGCCTCATCTTATGAAAGTGTCAGAAATATCCCCCTTTCAGGCAATCAGCGAAATGAGGTTCTAGATGATCTTCTGAATTATTTTTATTTACACCTTCCCGGTCTCACCAGGATAAAATCACTTGATGTTCTTAAGGAGGTTTTCAGCCAGCCTTAATTCCATCGATATTCTTTTTTACTATCTTTAAAACCTAACTGATCTTATATGGCTATTATTCCCTCAATAGTGAGCTGGCTTAATTCGAAACGCATTGATCAGATTAACCTTTTTAAAAAATATCCTGTTGAAACTCAGAAAGAAATAATTTACAAACTACTTGCAAAGGCTGCTACAACGGAATGGGGTATTAAATACAACTATTCATCAATAACTACAATTTCTGATTACCAGAACAGGGTCCCGGTACAAACCTATGAAGATATTATACCTTTTGTCGAAAGGTTAAGAAAAGGTGAATCAAATCTTCTATGGCCAGGAGAAACAAAGTGGTTCGCAAAATCATCGGGTACTACATCTTCTAAAAGCAAATTTATTCCGATGAGTTCAGATGCTCTTGAACATTGCCATTACAGAGCTGCAAAAGATATCCTTATCATTTATACCATGCTTCATCCTGAAACAGGGATATTTTCAGGTAAAAGCCTGACTCTCGGCGGAAGTCATAAAATTGATCAGTTCAGCAATGATTTGCTTTACGGAGATCTATCGGCCATCCTGATTGAAAATGCTCCTTTCTGGGTTGATATCATTAGGACACCAAAGACCAGAATTGCCCTGCTTGAAGATTTCGAAGAGAAACTGAATATGATAACCAGGACCACAGTAAATGAAAATGTCACAAACATAGCGGGTGTGCCATCATGGTATCTTGTACTGATCAAACAGGTGCTTGAATATACTGGTAGGTCAAATCTTCTTGATGTATGGCCTAATCTGGAAGTCTTTTTTCATGGCGGTGTCAGTTTCACTCCTTACAGGGATCAGTTCAGGAGCCTGATAAAAGGAGACCGGATGAACTATATGGAAACTTATAATGCTTCTGAAGGATTCTTCGGACTGCAGGACGATCCTGCCAGAACCGACATGCTTCTTATGCTTGACTATGGCATATTTTATGAATTCATGCCGGTTGAAAAAATGGACAGTGGTTCTGCACCTGCACTTACCCTTGGAGAAGTTGAAAAAGATGTGAATTATGCAATTATTATCTCCACTAATGGTGGTCTGTGGAGATATATGATGGGCGATACTGTAATATTTACCAGTCTCGATCCTTACAGATTCAGGATCTCAGGCCGCACAAAGCATTTTTTAAATGTTTTTGGAGAAGAGGTAATTGTTGATAATGCCGAAAAGGCACTCGATACAGCATGTAAAAAAACCGGTGCTCTGATAAGAGATTATACTGCCGGTCCGGTTTTTATGAGTACAACAGAAAAGGGGTCCCATGAATGGTTAATTGAGTTTGACAAAGAACCATCCGATCTGAATCTCTTTGCCGAGGCTCTTGATGAGGCTCTCAAATCGGCAAACTCCGACTATGAAGCTAAAAGGCATAAGGATCTTAACCTTATTAAGCCTGTTGTCAGATCTCTCCCCAGGGAGTCATTTAACAAATGGCTTATATCAAAAAATAAATTCGGTGGCCAAAACAAGGTTCCCAGGCTTTCAAACTCAAGAGAATATATTGAAGAACTATATCCCTTTGCGGGTATAGGAAGTGCCTAGAGTGCCTAAAGTTTGGAGTACTTAAAGTTTGGAGTACTTAAAGTGAGCTAAAGTTTGGAGATCCATTATAAACATTAACTTTAGACACTTTAGGCACTTAAATTCTCCGCCACTAATTTAATTTTTATTACTTTTATAACTTCCAAAGAAACACTTTGAACATGCATATAGCTATTGCAGGAAACATAGGCTCCGGGAAAACAACGCTGGCGGGATTGTTAGCTAAACAATATGGTTGGACACCTCATTACGAGGATGTTGATGACAATCCATATCTGAATGATTTTTATGAAGACATGCAGCGATGGTCATTCAACCTGCAGATCTACTTTCTTAATTCGCGTTTCAGCCAGATACTTGAAATACACAAATCAGACAAAACAATTATTCAGGACAGGACTATATATGAGGATGCTTATATTTTTGCTCCAAACCTTCATTCGATGGGTCTTATGTCAACCCGTGACTTTGATAACTATTCCTCTCTGTTTAAGATGATGAGCTCCCTTATACAGCCGCCGGATCTTCTGCTCTACCTGCGTGCATCAGTCCCTACCCTTGTTAACCAGATTCAAAAAAGAGGACGAGAATATGAGAGCTCAATAAGAATAGACTACCTCAAAAGGCTGAACGAAAGATATGAAGCCTGGATGGAGACTTATAATCTTGGAAAGGTCCTTATCATTGAAGCAGATCATTATAACTTCCCCAATAATAAGGATCATCTGAGTGAAGTGATTGACAAGATTAATGCCGAACTTCACGGATTATTCTGATACCGTTAATTTGCTACTGCTTCCTCCTTTGGTGTCAGGTAAACCTGGACATAATTCTGTGTATCCAGATATCTGTTGGCAATAGCTTTTATTTTCTTTACTGTCATTGAATTGACAAGTGATTTATATTCTTCAAGTAAGAGTATTTTATTCCCATTTATGTAATGATTCTGAAGATAACTGAGCCAGAAACCATTCTCCTTCACCTGGGTCTCCCTCTCCCTGATCATTGTCTCTTTCACTTTATTAAGATCAGTTTCTTCAGGACCTCCATTCTTGATTTTATTCATCTCATCAATAACTGTCTGTGATAATTTTTCAAGATTCTCTGGTTTGCATCCCCACTGCGATGAAATTGTATATGATGGATGCGGCAGCTTCGAGGCACCCCCATCGATGCTAACTCCGTAAACTCCACCCTGATCTTCCCGCATAGATTCCCTTAGCTTAATCTCAAGGATACTCATAAGCATTGCAAATCCCTGTCTGTGATCAGTCTTCCATTTAAAGTCACCTTTCCATACCATGGCAACCTGGCTCTGGGGTTCTGAATTCTCAGGCACTATTACCTTATTAATACCTTCTGGAAATCCAGGCGTCAGGTCTTTCCATATCTCAGTCCTTCTTATCGAAGGAAGACCTCCGATATATTTTTCAAGCATCGGAATTACTTCCTCAGTCTTGAAATTGCCAACCATTATGTAAGTAAAGTCACTTGCATCGGCAAATCTGTCCCTGAAAATATACATTATCCTGTCGAGGTTGACCATCTCCAGTTGTGTATCCGAAGGAATTGCTATCACCCTTGGCGAATTCATCGAGACGATCTTTGAAAGTGTATCCTGGAAAATAACCCTTGGAACTGACCTCATGGGCTTTATCATATTCTTCATTCGTGAGAGAAATGAATTATACGCATCTTCATCTCTCCTGGTTTTGGAAAAATAGAGATAATTAAGCTGGAGCATTGTCTCAAGATCCTTTGGTGTACAACTGCCGTTTACACCCTCACGCAGATCATTGATATAAGGAGATAGCTTGGCAGTATTGCCTGACAACTTTTTCTGAAGACTGGTAAAATCATAATCACCAATTCCACTTTGCGAAATGATTGATGAAGCAAGTGATGCAGACATTACATCGTTATCAGGATATAATGAAATTCCTCCAGGACTGAATGCAGTCATTACAATTTCATCATTCTTGAAATCAGTGGGCTTAAGAATCATCCTTACACCATTTCCGAATACCAGCTCTGTAAAGCCAAATACTGAATTATCAATTCGCTTAGTAACCTTTGACGGTACAGGAACTTCCGTTAATAGTGGAGATTCTGTTACCGCATCCACATAAGCTTCCACATTCTTTGATCTGGCTGATTTTATTATTTCAGTAACCTGATCTTCTGTTGGTACCTTTATGCCTTCCTTCTCCTGAGCGGTTATCAGTGCTATTATGTTTTGACCGCCTGTCCACTCCTTCCCAAGTTTATTTACCTCTTCAAGGGTTATGCCTGGCAGAAGCGCTTTTACAAGCTCATATTCCTTTTGATAACCAGGGATTGATTCTTTATCAAGATAGTTCCTGATGTATTCGTCTGCATAGGTTCCTGATTCAACTTTATCAGCTTCTTTGGCTCCATTCTCGTACATTGTCAGAACATCCATTTTTTGCCTTTCGAGCTCTGTTGAGGTGAATCCGAACTGACGGACTTTCTCATTCTCAGCCATAATAGCCTCAATGCTCTTTGCAAGCTGGTTTTCCTTGGCAGCTGCAAACAGTGAATAAACATCCACTGAACGGCCTATAAAATCACCATATCCTGCTCCTGCATAGAGAAAAGGAGCATCCGGCTTCATTGTCAGTTCCTGGAACCTGTTATTAAGCATCCCTATGAACAGGTATCTGATCTGGCTGCTCCTGTAATCCTTGTATGTTATCTGGTCAGATTTCGGCTGTTTGAACATTATCTGAGCATTGTATCCCGATGCCTCCTTATCAGTTACTACACTGATAAGCGGTTCATCATTTTCAGGTACAGGATACTCCTTTCTGGGCTTTGGATTTACAGCAGCAGGAATTCTTCCGAAATACTCCTTCACTTTATCTTCAGCCATCTGCGGATCAATATCCCCGACAACAACCACAGCCATAAGATCGGTTCTGTACCATGTGGAGTAAAAACTTCTGAGCGTGTCATAAGGAAAAGTTTTAAGGATATCTACCTTTCCAATCGGCAATCTTTCGGCATACCTTGAATCCTTAAGAAGAACCGGCAGATACTTTTGCATCATCCTCTCCTCGGCACCAAGCCCCAGCCTCCACTCTTCAATAATTACATTCCGCTCTTTATCAATCTCAACATCATCAAGACTTACCTGATGCGCCCAGTCTTCAAGAACCTGGAAACCTCTGTTTATTGATTCCGGTTTATCGGCCGGAACCTTCAGCATATATATCGTCTGGTCAAAACTTGTATAGGCATTTATCTCTTCCCCGAATTTCATCCCCATCTCTTCAAGCATATCTATGATCCTGTTGCTTGGGAAATTCTTTGTTCCATTGAAACACATATGCTCACAGAAATGAGCCAGGCCAAGCTGGCTATCGTTTTCGCAAATAGAACCTGCATTGATGGCAAGTCTCAATTCAATTCTCTGCTCAGGCTTTTTATTGTATTTGATATAATAGGTTAACCCGTTTTCAAGCCTGCCAATCCTGATATTGGGATCAGGAGGTATCGGAGCATTTAAATCCTTAATCTGGCCGGATACTGCACCGGAAATAATTACTAACAATATTAAAATGAAAATGGATCTTGTATTTCTTTTCATCGTTGCATGATTAATGTTTATCGTAATACCTTAAACAACGTTTTTCTAAAAGTTTTGTTTGCAGCAGTTCTCTGAAAAGAGCTTAGACAGATTAAGTAAAATTAATTAATTTTGCCATCATTGACAAAAATGTATTATAAATTAAGGTCATATGCGGCCGACATAATTCCTTATTTATTTCCTTACAGATGCTTCTGAGAATTTACTGTTAAATGTATCATAAAGTACTCCGGTTTCGGAACAGATAACTATATTATAGGTAGTATCAGACAACTCTCCCAAATCGAAGCTAACGTTTGCTGTAATTGTATCTCCCGGGTTAATAATTGAAACTGAATCCGGCAATTGTAGAAACCATCTTTCCTCTCTTTCACCATTACTGAAAAAGTCGATCTGAAAGACAACCGGAAATTCAGAATGCTTAATATTCAGCTGATAGGGATAGGGATTGAAAACATCAATCTGAAGAGAGTTCCGGCTATTTTCACTGAAATCATAGTGCTTATCAGGAAGAATCACACACTCCTTTTGTAATGACTGAAAATCGGTGTATACCTTCATATATACAGAGTCACCATTGAAAAAATAGTATTTTCTAAAATTATTCTCTATAAATGCTGTGGGCCAGTGTGGGACATAAAGGACTTCCTTACCATGGAGTTTTTCTTCGAAATCCCATAAGCCATACTGTGTTCTCCTGTAATTAAGGTTGTCAAGTGAATGTGAAAATTTGCCTGTATAAAAAGTATAAACAGATGGATCCTGATATGAATTTGTAAATACAACCGGCCGGTCTCCGGCAATATCAGATATCTCTTTTACCTTCTTTTTGTAATCATGGAATTCATCCTTCAGGAATGCAACCGGGAGGAAATCAAATGCAAGGGCAGACCTTACGATCAGGAATATCGGAATCATTATGTAAGCGCCCCATTTAATGGTACCTGCGACTACCGGTTTAAAATCAACCGATCTGAAAACTATAATGAAAACGGGAATTGCCATAAGTGAAGTCCACTGCGGCTGTACCCGGTATCTAAGGCTTGCCAGAAGGAAAAAAATCATAAACCCGTAGAATATGAACCGGAGTGCCCTGTCAAATTTATTTTTAGCTTTTATTCGGAAAGTAAGCCATACAGCCAGAGGGAGAATTACAGGATTCTGAATTGCAACAAGATTGCCAAGATATTCAGGTATATTCTCCGGATTCAGGCCTGAGACTCTGTCGACAAGATGATATCTGAATGATGGAAAATCATTCTCAAACTGCCAGTAAATATGGGGAATAAAAAGGATCAGAGCCAGAAATGAGGCAAAGTAGAAAAGTGGTTTTTTAAGCAATTCAGGATTCGAAAGAATTACAAAAATAATGAACAGGGCAGCATGATATTTACTGTACATCATTGCTGCCATAGTTATTCCCATAAATGCCATATTACTCCATGACTCACCTTCGAGGAATTTTTTATATGCCAGAAGGAATAATAGTGAAAAGAATATCAGCGGGGAGTCGGGTGTGGCTATGAATCCGTAAATGTTAAATACCGGAAGTATTATTGCCAGCAGTATGAAGTATTTCAGGTTTGCTTCTTTAAAGTCTGAATCATCGATAAGCTTCCATATTACGATCAATGAACCTGCCATAAATAAAACTGACAGTAATCGCACCCCCAGTTCATTATTAAAAAGCTGATACCCGGCTCCGATCATAAATGCAATCATGGGAGGATGATCAAAATAGCCCCAGGCGGGGTATTGTGAGTACATCCAGTAGTAGGCTTCGTCATTATTAAGATCCGTGAAGCCTGCCTGCAGAAGATTGAATGTTAACCAGAGAATCAGAAAAATTCTGAAGGCCAGGAAATAATTGTATTTTGAAGGGATTAACATCGCGGTAATACAAAATTCAGTCTTTATTGAATTCCTGGTTAAAAGCTGTAATGACTCCTTTTCGTGTTATCAGACCTATCATTTGATCAGGATTTTCCCTGTCAACAACAGGAATACGTCCGATATCTTTCTCTCCAAACTTAAGGAGAGCCTCCTTTAGTGTTTCATCAGAATAGCAGCAGATAAGATCTTTTGTCATTATTTCTGAAACAAGTATTTCTGCCTTTCCAGAATTTAAGGCTTTGTTAATATCCTGCTGAGTTACTATTCCTGCAAGCCTGCCTTCACTGCTCAGAACAGGAAAACCACGGTGAGTAGTCGATTTGATCATTAATCCGGCATTTCTGACAGTTGTTGAATCAGTCACTGTATGTACTTTCCTGAACATTACCTCAGAAACCAATATTTTTTCAGTCATATCCTCTCTGTTGATTTTGAGGATATCAATCCCTCTTCTCCTCAGTTTCAGAGTATAAATAGAATCTTTGGATATTCCTTTTAAAACAAGTGTGGATATAACACACGATATCAACAAAGGTAATATGATCTTATAATCGCTGGTCATCTCAAAGAGTATCAACATTGCTGAGATTGGCGCTTGTCCGGCACCGGCAAATACAGCTGCCATTCCCACAAGGGCAAATGCGCCTGTCGAAAATGGAATTGAAGGGAAAAGGAATTGAAGGAGATAACCAAATGAGCTTCCAAGCATGGCACCGATAAACAGCGAAGGGGCAAAAACACCACCTGATCCTCCTGAACCAAGTGTGATTGAGGTCGCAACTATTTTCAGGCCCAGCAGACCCAGCACTACAACAAAACCAAGCTGACCGTTCAACGAACTCTCTATAGATTCATAACCGACACCAAATATCTGCGGAAAAAATAACCCTATCATCCCTAACATCAGTCCGCCTATGGCAGGCTTCAGATACGGAGGGATCTTTATAGCTTCAAAAAGATCTTCAGTCTTATATAAGGATTTAATAAAAATCCAGGCTGTAACAGCTGCAAGCAGGCCAAGAACAAAATAAAAGAGTATATCCCAGCCTCCTATTATCTCATATTTCGGAGTAATAAATGCCGGATTGTTACCGAGGAAAGTCCTTGATATTACTGTTGCTGTAACTGCCGAAAGCACGACAGAAGAAAAATAGCGTGTCCCGTACTCCCTCAAAATTACTTCCAGACCAAAGAAGATCCCGGCAAGCGGTGCATTAAATGTAGCTGCAATACCTCCCGCAGCTCCACAGGCAATCAGTATTTTCCTTTTATCTTCAGAGAGTCTGAAAATCTGACCCAGGGTCGAACCCATCGCAGAACTTATCTGAACAATAGGACCTTCCCTGCCTACAGACCCTCCGGAACCGATGCATATTGCAGAAACAAGCGCCTTCATTGCAGCTACACGCGGCCTTATTCTGCTGCCGCCAGTGGCAACAGCAAGCATTACCTCCGGTACTCCATGACCTTTCGTTTCACTTGCAAAAAAGTAAACAAGCACTCCTACCAGCAGGCCTCCCGCAGCAGGTATTATTAGTATATAATAGGAGCCCATGAATGAGAGGAGATCCTCTCCTCTTATAAAGAATATATTCTTGAAAAATGATATCAACCATCTGAATAAAATTGCACCAAACCCTGATCCCAGGCCAATAATAGTTGAAAAGAGAAGAAGAAAGATCCCTTCAGATGTCTGCAGCTGAAATAATACAATTCTTAGGTATCTTGTTGTCTCCCTTGCAAGGTTATAAATCCATGATTTTAAAATTTCAATTGCAATCCCCAGTTTCTTCTTAAGGCGGTCGATCATTATTAAATTCTTAAAATAGATCCATGAGGCGGATCAGGAGTAAATGAATACGGTTTAAAGTTATAAGAAAATAATTTATATGCATTTGAAGATTCATTATAATTATAATTCTAATTATTGAACTCCGCTGATGAATTAATCAATGACATTTACATAATTTAAAATATGCTTTCTTACATGCATTTCAGGTCTACTTTAACATATTCTAAAAATCTACCTGTGTTTGCCCTGAATCCCTTCTAAAGGGAACAAGTAGATTTTTATCCTTTCTCCCTTTAGGGCAGGGGCAAAAAGGAGAAAAATCAGGTTTTTATTCAATCTGTCATTGTAGAATTAGGTCATAAAAATTCAACTATTTCCTCAAGTGATTTTCTCTTCTTTATCAATGTCTTTTTGTAGCCTGGTTTGGGATAGCCAAGTGGTATCATTCCATATATCACCTGTTTATCATCAGGTTTAAGCACCTCACTCAGGCACGAAGGATTAAAAGCTGCAATCCAGCATGCCCCAACACCTTCATTCTCAGCAGCAAGAATAATATATGTCATGGCAATTGTCACGTCTGTTTCAACCGAGTTGTATCCGTCGTAAGCACGTATCCATGCCTGTTCCTTTAGCCCGATTGCCACAAGGATGTGAGGAGCATCTTTAATCCAGTCCCGCCTGTAACATTCTTTGACCTTTTCGAGAAGAGGCGATGAAGAGATTACAATAAATTTCCAGGGTTGAAGATTCTTGGCTGAGGGTGCAATTCTGCCTGCATTAAGGATTCGCGCAATTATCTCTTTCGGAACAGGTCTTACAGGATCATAATTGCGGACACTTTCACGTGCATTGATCAGTTCAGTGAATTCCATTTAAGATTGGTTATTATATTTGGTGAATACAAAATTATGTTTTTTTACCCGCTGCCAATATTCTTTACTGTTAATATACATTATATGGGGATCAAACAACTTTTACCAATTACTGGCAATCATGAATGAAAAACAAACTTAACTTTGGTTAAATCCTTTCATGAAGATGAGGTATATAATGAAATGATGATTCATTGGGGGAAATGTATTGATTGTAAAACAGAGGTTTTTCAGACTGTTGAATAACTTTAATATCAGTATCTATAATATGAAAGCATCAAAGATCTTCTTAATTGTTCTGACTTTTGGAATTATATTTCAGACAACTCAGGCCAGTATAATTGTAGTCTATCCAGGTAATGACCTGAATGCAATATTAAATGACACAAATGGAGGTGATACTGTTCTTGTTAAACCAGGTACGTATAAAAGCGTTAGTTTGTCAAACAAAAAATATTCAGAAGAAAACCCACTCGTTGTCAGGTCATATGATTCAACTACCGTATATATATCGGGAAATACAATTTCAAAAGGGACTTCCATGGCGATTACCAGTTGTAGTTATATAGTTATTGAAGGATTAACCTTTATAAACTCAATGTGGGGGATCTATGTAAAAAGTTCGGATCACATTATTATTAAGAATAATGAAATTTATGGAACCGGCCAGGAAGGAGTCCATATAGGAAGATCATCACAGTATGTTGATATTACAGGGAACAAAATTCACAACACCGGACTGTTTAATTCCAAATGGGCTGAGGGCATTTATGTGGGAAGCGGTTCTTATTCAGGGTCAAACTTCCCTGATAATTGCGAATATATATGGATTGAAAATAATCATATTTATGAAACCGGGAATGCTGAAGGTATAAACGTTAAGGGTGAAAGCTTTCATGTAACAGTCAGAAACAATAAAATTCATGATATTCATCCCGGGACGAGCGAGCAATATAACCAGGCAGGAATAACTGTCGAAGGTGCGGCAAATTCAATTGAGCACAATTACCGGCTATCTGAAAAACGTGATGTTTGGGTTGAAAATAATAGTGTCTGGAATGTTTCTTACGGGTATTCTGACTGGAATAATGGGATAATGTTTTTTGGGACAGGAGTTAATATTTTGAATAACACCATCTACAACTGTGCCAACAAAGGAATTTTTGGCAATAACTGGAAAAATATAGGGCTGCAGAATTGCGTTTACGGAAATACCGTTTACAAGTGCAACACAATTATGGATGTACATCCTGAACTAAAAATCAGTACCTCTGATCCCGGTGAAAATCCACATTCTCCGCAAAATTGGGATCGGTGACTTATAAAAATATATTTATCCTACCTGGAGAATATTCAAGTATAGTTTAATCAGGCACAAATAAATAAGCCCCGATATAATTACTTATCAAGGCTTTTATTATTACTATTTTGGCTCCCCAGCTAATCTCTGGGTGGATGGATTTTATTTGACTTGCATTAGTCTCTTTCTTAACTTTATGGAAATAAACCATCTGCATGCCTGGCATCATTGAAGGATACAACTACTCGACATCTTTATAAGCTACCGCCAGAAAGACAATAAATATGACGGATGGGTAACGGAATTTGTTGACAATCTGAAACGGGAGCTTGAAGCAACCTTCAAGGAAGAGATAAGTGTTTACTTTGATATTGATCCACATGACGGGCTTCAGGAGACGCACGATGTTGACGAATCTTTGAAAGAGAAGCTGAAATGTCTGGTATTCATACCAATAATCTCACGAACTTATTGCGATCCAAAATCCTATGCCTGGGCGAATGAATTTAATACGTTTATCAATCAGGCTTCCCAGGATCAGTTCGGATTAAAAGTCAAGCTTGCCGCGGGTAATGTTTCAAGCAGGGTACTGCCAGTTCTTATATATGAACTGGACAAGGAGAATATTTAATCAAAGGGAATGAATGCCACTCCTTTTGAAAACGTTTATTGAAGATGATCCATTATTTGATAGTATAAGGGACGATCCGGAGTTTCAACAGATAGTGAAGGAAGTTGAATCCAAATACCAGGCAGAGCATGAAAGAGCAAGGAGATGGCTCGAAGAACAAGGACTGCTATAGCTTTTATAACCCTTAATGTAATATAAGAAGTAATACTTTGATATAAGCAGAAGTTTAGACTTACTATACTCTCGTAAAACTTACTCCTTTTTACACTGACATCTGAAAAGATAAACAAACAAGGCTATTGTAATAAGGAAGAAGCTATTGGCAGCATGGAAATAATTAATAATTTGTGTCTCCGGTCTGATTCTTCCAAAAAGAAGCTGGATCAGGCCCAGCAGAACTAATAATAATCCTGTACCTGCAGAAATCCATGCAATCCAGTTTAATGCTTTCATAAGGTTGAATTTTAGTGAATAGGTCAAAATCAAGCTTTTATCAAATTTCAGTGGAAAAATCGGACATATTGACCACCCTGGATCGTTTTCGAGAGACCATGCATTTCCGGCTGCCAAAGACCACCCTAAGTTAACATCCTTTTTTGCTTTATTTTCATCATAATTTTCAGGGTGAT
>Ga0307375_10001466_pt1 | contig 25707 bp, 27 predicted proteins | sample TR1MG_FD_202531 | JGI IMG/M metagenome (GOLD analysis project Ga0307375, IMG submission 202531) | Soil microbial communities from Risofladan, Vaasa, Finland - TR-1 | ecosystem: Environmental > Terrestrial > Soil > Coastal area > Acid sulfate soil | place: Finland: Risofladan, Vaasa | collected...
TTCTCGGTGGTGATGACGACCAACCTCGAGCAGATCGACGAGTTGCCGGGCGCGCTACGCGACCGGTTCCCGGTGTGCGTGCGCATCGACCAGCCGCACCCCTCGGCGGTGGCGTTGCTGAGCGCCGACTTGCGCGCCCCGGCGCTGGCCGGATCGCTCGGCGAGCCGTCGCGGCGCGTTTCACTTCGCAGCTTCTACGCGTTTGACCAACTGCGTCGGCGTCTCGGCGCGCCACGTGCGGCGCACCTGGTCTTTGGTGTTCACGCCACCAACGTGCTCGACGCCCTGAGCATCGGCGCGTTGCGTTGAGCGTCTTTCCCGAACTGGTCACCGGTCGAGAGGACGGCTTCGGATCCCGCGCCTGGCGCGTTGAGCAGGGCTCAACCTTTCGCGGCGAGGCGAGTTGCAATCTCACCGAGCGAATCCTCGAGGTCCCTTTCGGCGACGATACGGTGTCGCGCGTCGTGCGCGCTCATGAACTGATGCACGCCCGCGTCAGCCCGCACACCGTGGGTTGGCCGCGGCGCTTTGGTGACGTCGCGCCGAGGGCGCTCGAGTGTGCCGAGGAGTTGCGTGTGAACACGCTCATCGCCCGACTCGGCTTCGACGTCGCACTCTTGTGCGACGGTTCGGAGAAGAGCGGGGGCGCTCGCCTGGCTCGCATGGACGAATGGGACCAGGCGGTGTGCTTCCTGCTCGCGGTGCTCGCCACCGGCGCCGAACGCGCCTACCTGGCGGGGATCCGCAGCGAACGTCCCGAGTGGATGGCGGGCTTGCGCGCGGTGCGCAAGCGCGCGCTCGGCCTGCTCGACGGGTGTGGCACCGACGCCATGGGCGCCACGTCACCCGATGACGAGGGCGTGCCGGGCGGTTACGCCCAAGTCACCGTGGTGCTCGCACGAATGCTCACCCAAGCGATGGCCGCGCGCAGTCCCCAGGATCCGGCGGCGTTGCGTCAGTTCCGCCGCTCACTCGAACCCGGGGGGCGACGCGCTCCCACCGGACGCTTCGCGGATCTGCAACTCGACGAGGGCGCCGCGATGGTTTCGCGTACGCGCTCCGGGGGAGTTCGTCGTCGCCGACCCGCCGCCAGTGGTACGGTCATGCGCTACCCGGGTCGGCTGCTGAGCGATCCCCAGCGCCGCGCCTTCGTGGAACGCGCACGCCGTTTCGGTGGCGTGGTCGTCATCGATCAGTCGGGCTCGATGGATATCGATGTCGACGAGTTGGCACGGCTCATGCGTCACGCGCCGAACGCACTCGTGATCGGCTACAGCCACCGGCCCGGCGATCGCGGCTCGACCCCCAACGCGTGGGTGCTGGCCGAGCGTGGCGGCGTCGCGGCCGAGCCAAGGACCGGCAACGTGGGCAACGGCGTCGACGGCCCGGTGCTGCGCTGGGCTCTCAACCAGCGACAGGACCGCGAGCCGGTGCTCTGGGTGACCGACGGGCAGGTCACCGATTCGCACGATCACCCCGACGAGGCCCTGACCGGCGAGTGCGCCCACCTCGTGGTCGGTGGTCACGTCCTCATGGTGCGCGACCTGGCCGGCGCGACCGTGGCGTTGCGGTACCCCCGTGCGCTCCGACAGCGCGACGTGGCTGCTTTCGGACGCGTGGGGCGCAGAATCCTGGAGAATCGAGGCCCATAGGGAGGTTGGCGCGCCCGAGAAATTACTTGCATCGAACACGTGTTCGCCTTAGACTATGCGAACAGACGTTCGTAGGACTCAGGGGTGGCGTATGGCTGCAGTAGAGATGGTTCAGTTCGACGAGGTGCGCGAGGAGTCGGTGGCTCTGCGGATCATCTCGAGTGCGGACGTGGGCACGTACCCGAGAACGGTGCCCCTCAGCGTGCGCCGGGCCGCGCGGGCGCGCATGGTGCGCCGGCGCCGGCGCACCCTGGCGACGTTGGTGCTGGTGGGCTGCCTGGCGATCCTGGCGTGGCCCGGTCACGCCTTCGGGGGCACGACGGGAGCCGGACTCTCGACCGATCTGGCGAACTCGTCGGTCCTGGCCTCGGGCATGGTCTACGTGGTCCAACCGGGCGACACGGTGGCATCGATCGCCAAGCTCATGAATCCGGTGGATCCCGCGCTGGCTCGCAACGTCCTCGTCAGCGAGTTGCGCTCGCCGGTCGTCGTGGCCGGCGAGCACATCGTAATCCCCTAAATTTCAAGGGGTTTTGGGTGTATCGTGACTGAATGCGTTGTCCATACTGTGCGGCCGATGACGACCGCGTCGTCGATTCGCGCCTGGCCGAAGACGGCGTTGCCATTCGACGACGTCGTGAGTGCTCGGCGTGCAGTCAGCGATTCACGACGTTCGAGCGGATCGAGGAGATCGGCGTGTACGTGATCAAGCGATCGGGCGATCGCGAGCTTTTCGAGCGCGCCAAGATCCTTCGGGGCGTGCGTTCGGCCTGCAAGAACCGACCCGTGGACGAAGAGGTGATGGAGTCGCTCTCGCTCGCGGTTGAAGAGTCGATGCGTTTGTTGAATCGTGACGTCACGAGCGAAGAGGTGGGCATGGCAACACTCGAATCGCTGCGCTTGGTCGACGACGTCGCCTACGTGCGTTTCGCCTCGGTCTACAAAGGTTTCGAGGGCACTGACGACTTCGCACGCGAGATCGGCATGCTCGTGAAATCAACCGCACCCAAACTGCGCAGCTGACGTGCGATTGCTGACGCTGCACCCGCGTTCGGTCATGGCCATCTACGCCCACCCCGACGACGCCGACGTGGCCGCCGGCGGTGTGCTCGCCCAGTGGGCGAGTGAGGGGGTGCAAGTGCATCTGGTCATTGTGTGCGATGGGGCCAAGGGATCGCACGTGCCGCTCACCGACAGTGCCTCGTTGCGTGATGCGCGACGAGAGGAGTCTCGGCGGGCCGCGGATCTGCTGGGGGTGAGCACTTCGGTGAACTTGAACCGGCCCGATGGCGACGTGGTCAACGACAATGAGTTGCGCGCGACCTTGGTCGGGCTGGTGCGCACGCACCAGCCCGACGTGGTGCTCGGTCCCGATCCGACGGCCACCTTCTTCGCGGGGGTGTACGTGAATCACCGCGACCACCGCGAGACGGGTTGGGCACTGCTCGACGCGGTCGCGCCCGCCGCGGCGATGCCGCTGTACTACCCCGAGCGCGGGCCGGCGCACCAGGTGAGTGCCTTGCTGTTGAGCGGCACCCACGAACCCGACGTGGTGGCCGACATCACCCGTACCATCGACACCAAGGCCACGGCGGTGCTCGCGCACGTGTCGCAGTTGGCCGGAGACGCCGACGAGATTCGCAGCGTGGTCTACGGGCGCGCCGAACAGGCGGGACGTCCGATCGGAGTTGCCTACGGTGAGGCCTTTCGAAGCGTTGAGCTCAACCGCTGAGGATCCCTCGCTGGACGAGGCACCGATCCTGCACGTCGACCTCGACGCCTTCTTCGCTTCGGTGGAGATTCTCGACGATCCCTCATTGCGGGGTCGTCCGGTGGCGGTCGGTGGCGCCGGCGCGCGTGGTGTGGTGGCGAGTGCAAGTTACGAGGCACGCCGCTACGGCGTGCGAAGTGGCATGGCGAGCGTGGTTGCGTTGCGGCTTTGTCGTGACCTGGTGATGCTCCCGGGCCGATTCGATCGCTACGAGGCTTACTCGCGCCGGTTCCACGAGCTGGTGTGCGAGCTGACGCCTGAGGTGGAGCCGCTGGGACTCGACGAGGTCTTCGCGGATCTTCGAAGTCTGCGCCGGCTTGAGAAGCGCCCGTTGGCCGAGGCGCACGCGCTGCGCACGCGAATTCACGATGAGCTGCACCTGGACTGCGGGGTGGGTCTCGCGCGCAACAAACTCTTCGCGAAGTTGGCGTCCAAGGACTCCAAACCCAGCGTGCATCACGGCGCCCTGCGTCCCGGCGCGGGCGTGGTGTGGGTCAGCCCCGCCCTCGAGCAGCGCTGGCTGGCCGAACTGCCGGTGCGCGCGCTGTGGGGGGTGGGTCCGGCCACCGCGGACAAGCTCGCCAAGTTGGGGTTGCGCTGGGTGCGCGACCTGGCGCGCGTGGACGAATCCACTCTCGCCGCGCACGTGGGGCCGTCGCTGGCGGCCACGCTGGTCGCCTACGCCAGTGGCGAGGACCGCCGCGAGGTGGTCGTCGAGCGCAGCGCCAAGTCGCTCGGTCACGACCAGACCTTCGCGCGGTCCCTCGCCGGGTTCGATGAGGTGCGCGAAGCGCTGGGCCACCACGCGGGCGTGGTGGCGCGAGCGCTGCGCGAGCGCGGTCGGGTGGCCCGCACGATCTCGATCACGGTTCGCTTCGACGACATGACGAGCATCACGAGGTCCCAGACACTGTCGTTCGGCGTGGACGATGAAGTGGCGATCGGCTCGATCGCCGAGGCGCTCGCGGCGTCGCTCGAACTGCAGCACTCGGTGCGTCTGCTGGGTCTGTACGCCTCGTCCTTTCTCGAGCGCAGCGACAACGAGGTGCAGTTGAGCTTCTCGGTGGGCGAGTCGCCCGACGCGCGCGCTCGCGCGGCCCAGGTGTCGCGTCAGCGCCAGGTGGGCGCCGAGGCGTTGCGTGACGCGCTGGACGAGGTTCGTCGCAAGTTCGGCGCGAGCGCGGTGGGTACGGCGGATCAGTTGGGTGAGGACGGCCTGGACGTCACGACCCAGCGGGGACGTCACGCGTTCGGACCCGAGGATAGACCCGGGTCCTAGTGCACGGCGACCAGCGTGCCGATCGGGGTCGAGGGCCAGATGAGCTTGGCCGCCGGGAAGGGCATCTCAACGCAGCCGAGACTCTGGGGCCACCCGTAGGTGGCACGGATGAAGCCGTGCAGGGCATCGCCACCGTTGAAGTACGAGACCCACGGGATGCCCGGGTCGCTGTAGTGGGTGCCGTCGGGGTTGGTGCCCGACATCGTCTGGCTGATGTAGCGCTGGTAGACGGGAAAGATGCCCGTCTGGGTCGGCGCGACGGCGATGCCGGTGTTGACCACCGTGTGGAACGTCGCCTTGCCCGCAACATAGAGGGTCAGGGTCTCGGGGCTCGCCGTGGAGACGTCGACGAAGTTGTAACTGTTCGGGTCCAGTTGGTTCTGGTCGGTCGCGCTGATGAGAGCCTGCCAGGTGGCCGCGTCCGCGATGCCGGTCGTGGGCAATTGATGGTCGTTCTGGAAAGCCATGAGGGCCCCGGTGAGCAGCACGTTGGTGGCACCGCGGTGCCACTGGGTCGCGAGGCTCGTCGCGAGGTTCGGGTAGGACCAGGAGTAGCTGCCCGGTGTGGGCTGGGCGGGGTTGACCTGGGCGATGGTCGGGGTGAAGGTGAGCGGCAGATAGTGCAGGGTTGCCAGGAGCTGGTCTTCCCAACTCAGGTCGGTGAGCGCGGTGGCGCTGTAGGGGCGAAGTCCGGTGAAGCTGCATCGTGTGACGCAGCGCAGGCGCGTGGGCGCGTCGATGGTGTAGTGCGCGAGCGGCGCGAGTGTCGTGTCAGCGACGGCCTGTACCGAGCGGGGACCAATCTGTTGCCACGTCGTGGCGAGTTGGGGATGCACGCGCAGCGCCGGCAGTGACGACGCCGTGACGTCGGCGCTGAAGTGGAGGCGAACGACCGGCATCAGCGGCGAGAGCGAACTGGCGACCGTGGCCTGCACGCGCAGCGAACTCGGGCTTCCCGCGCCCGCGGGGACCGTGCCCACGACCCCCACGACGAGGGCCAGAGCCAATGTGATCGCCAGGGGGGCGCGACGTGCCATATATCGACAATACTGGGCCAGAACAGGAACTTCTACGCGCCTACGATGAGGATCAGGTTACGAAACAGGTTACGAAAAGAGGTCGGCGTGAATGTCGTGAAACTGGTGTTCGCCGTCATCATCGCGATCGCCCTGCTGTCGCTCGTGTTCTCGCTCATCGGTTGGATCGCCTACACGCTGACCGTGATCGTCGAGATCGTGGTGGTCATCGGACTGGGCTATCTCATCTGGTATGCCGTGAGCCATCGTTGAGGGTGGCGACGCCAACTAGGATGGTCACTTCGGGCGGCGTGGCCGAGTGGTTAGGCAGGGGCCTGCAAAGCCCCGTACTCCGGTTCGAATCCGGACGCCGCCTCCAGAAACGGGGTAATGCTGCCTCTGCTCTTGCCCCTGGAATTTCTCTTGGAGCAAAAGCTAATGAAACAAAGCATGTTGGGGTCCGCATTTGGTGTCGGTCTTCGAATTGTTCGACGTCACCTCGTGGTCGGTTACTTCTTGAACTTGCTCATGACATCAGAGTCAGGGGCCCTGCGGGCCCCGTGCAAGAGAACGAGAATCCTCGTGTAGATGGGCTCTTAGGAATTCTGCCTCGGTCCTTGCCCCTGAAAATTTGTCCGGGGGGATACGTAGTGGGCCGCCACTCAGCCAAGTGAAACAATCCGACATTTTTTTCGCAACGGTCTCTTAATCAGCCGCGTCTCTGGAGGCGGCTAGTACACGCTGTACCGGTCAGAACCTAGGCCCAAGATCCTGGAAGCCGATCTCGTGGAAAGGTTCGCGAAGGGAAGCCGAGGATTTGTGATGCCATCTCTGATTAGGCGGGGTGAATCATGGTCTTGAGTTTGGATAATGTTTTGACCTTCCTGGCGTTGGGGTTCACGTCAGCCAATCGACAGGGTCAATCTCCGGTACGTTGGGTCCGATTTCACCAAGCTGGACCTTAAGTGGCAGGATGCGGGGACCACCCGTCAACTAAGGAGAGTCTCCCTGGTTGACGGGTGGTCTTGTGCAACTATTGCTCGGTGGTCGACTGGTTGTCGACGTTGCCGGCGGGGTCCTGGTGGCCCCCAATGCCGTCCGATGCGGTGCCCGTCTCTGTGGACGTTGCGGCCTCTGACGTAGCAGTCTCGGAGGAGACTCCCTCACTGGCTCCAGTCGACGTGGCGTCGACACCGGTCTGAGAGCCGTCCTGCACGTTGAGGCCCTGGTCCGCGCTGGCCGTGACCGACGCTGACGTCGGCAGGGTGGATGAGGCACCCGCTGCACCCGAGATAAGGGTGAGGCCGAACATCGACCCTCCCAGTGCCATCAGGCCCGCTGCTCCTATTCCGAACTTCTTCTTGATGTTCATGTTGGTGTGACTCCTCTGTGATTGCGGTGGGATCCACCTTCGTTGATGGCACCATCACCACGGTGCCAGTTGACCCATGAGAAACCGATGAGAGGGGGTTAGCGGATTCTCATGAGCCAGCTCGCGACCCGTACGATGTTGTGATGATCCGTCCAACTGAACGAGCCCATGACTGGCCTCGGTCGAGAGGCGTGAGATTTCAATGAGGTTGTTGCTCGTAGAAGACGAAGCCAAACTCGCGGCGAGCCTGAAGCGGGGATTGAGCGCCGACGGCTTTGCCGTGGAGGTGGCCGTAGACGGCAAGAACGGTCTGTGGCTGGCCCAGAACATGGAATTCGACATCATCCTGCTGGACCTGATGCTGCCGGGGATGAGCGGATTCAGCGTGTGCAGCCAGTTGCGCGAAGCACGCAACTGGACACCGGTCCTCGTGCTGACCGCGAAGACCGGGGAGTTCGACGAGATTGAGTCGCTTGACGTCGGTGCCGATGACTTCCTGACCAAGCCCTTTTCTTACCCCGTGCTGCTCGCCAGGATCCGCTCGCTGCTGCGACGGGGCGTGCGCGAGCGCCCGACCGTTCTCGAGACGAGTGGACTGCGACTCGACCCCGCGTCGCGTTCGTGTTGGCGGGGCTCGACCCTAATCGAACTCACGCCGAGGGAGTTCGATCTACTCGAATACCTGATGCGTTACCACGGTCAGGCCGTGACCAAGTCGGAGATACTCAATCACGTCTGGGACCCGGAGTACGACGGCAACTCGAACATCGTTGAGGTCTACGTGGGGTACTTGCGGCGAAAGGTAGACCGGCCGTTCGGCACCGAAACGATTGTGACTGTCCCTGGCAGTGGCTATCGGCTGGACGATAGTGACGCCTAAGACAGGAGACGACTGGCCTTTCCGGCGCTCCCGCGGTCCATTGCGGTGGGCCGTCTCGGTGAAAGCCAAGACGGTCCTGTCCGCGGTGGTCGTCCTGGGGGTCGCATTGAGTCTCGCCAGTTTCCTGCTGGTCGCGGAGCTCAGCCATGCGCAATTGAGCGGCGTCGACCAGGCGCTGCGACTGGAGCTGGCATCCGTGTCGACCATCGCGAGGAGCGGAACGCTCGCGCAGCCGCTTCAAATCGCCTCCCAGGAGACGTCGTTCATCCAGGTGATCGACGCGCGTGGTCGGGTGATCGCGAGCAGTGCCGGCCTGGAGGGGCAAGGTCGGATCATGACAGTGGATCCCGGGAACGCCACAGTCTTCTTCACTCGGGGCATGCTGCCCATTGGCTCGGGTGAGCGCTACCGGGTTGCCGCCGTGACCACCTCAACGTCAGCCGGGAAGATGACCCTTTACGTCGGAGAGTCGCTCGTCGTCGTCGACCGGTCAATTCACGATGTGGTCCTGGGTTTGCTGCTCGCCGATCCCTTCTTGCTCGTAGTCGTGGGACTGCTGGTGTGGTGGCTCGTGCGAAAGGCACTGATGCCGGTGGAGGCGATACGTTCCGAGGTGGAGGTGATCTCGGGTAGCGAACTCGGCCGGCGCGTCGCTGAACCGGCTGTTCGCGACGAAATCGGGCGACTGGCGACCACCATGAACCGCATGCTCGACCGACTAGAGAAGGCGAGCTCGCGTCAGAAGTCTTTCGTCGCTGACGCGTCACACGAACTTCGAAGTCCGCTGGCTGCGGCGCAAACCGAACTCGAGGTCAGCCTTACCCACGTCGAGTCAACCGACTGGCCCGAGTCGGCCCGCACCGCCCTCGGTGAACTGGAGCGAGTTCGCAGAATCGTGGACGACCTCTCGCTGCTCGCCAAGTACGACGAGGACGAGGTGGCGGCGGCGATGCTCCCGGTAGACCTGGAGGAGATCGTCATGGATCAGTGCTCACGTCTTCGAAGGATGTTCGATGCGACCGTCGATGTCACCCAGGTGTCCGGCGCTCGAGTATCGGGAGATGATGAACAGCTTGGTCGGGTCGTGTGGAATCTTCTCGACAACGCACAACGTCACGCCCGACTGCGAGTATCGGTGTCCCTGACGTCGCTGGACGGCCAAGCCGTCTTGCGGGTCGCCGACGACGGAGTTGGTGTTAAGCCTGAGGACCGGACCCGCATCTTCGAGCGTTTCGTGAGGACTGACAGTGTTCGAGCGAGAGCCGACGGAGGGAGTGGTCTCGGTCTCGCCATCGTGGCCGAGATCGTTGTCGCACATCACGGGTCAATCGAGGTTGTAGACGCAAATCCCGGGGCTGCGTTCATGGTGCGATTGCCGCTGAACTCCTGAGATTCAACTACCGGCGCAGGCTGGTTCCAAGGCAGACTGCGCACCACGACTTCAGTCACCGCACCCCGAGCTTGCCGAAGGTGCACGTTCTATAACAAACTCTTCAGGGAAACCAACTGACTTGCCCCTGTATCTGCCCCTGCCTTAGACCACGTTAGGAGGATCCGATAGGTCAGGTGTATAGAGGCAGATCCTACAAGCTCCATATTTCGGCTGAGATTTGGCACGGCTTGGCACAGCCAGTCACAGGCTGCAGGGGCCTGCAAAGCCCCGTACTCCGGTTCGAATCCGGACGCCGCCTCCATTGAGGGTTTGACCGTGCGCTTGCGAATGGTTCAACTCCAGCCTCCAACGCGCCGAGGAGGCCGGGGTCCTTGTGCGCTCAGCGAACCAGGCCGGACGCGCCCTCGGCGCTCGAGGAGTCTCGTATTCTGCGCTCGAGGACCGAAATTCGTCGGTCCCAGGCGAGGGAGTGCTCGTTGAGCCAGTTCGACGCCTGGGTCATTGCCTGGGTCGTGGGCACGTAGCGGGTTTCGCGTCCCTCGCGACGCACGGTGGCCAGACCCGAATTGGCGAGCACCCGCAGGTGCTTGGCGATGGCCTGGCGCGAAATAGTCGCGCCCTGGGCGAGGTGGGTTGCGGTCTCGCCGTTCGCGCTTTCGAGCAGTCGCTGGTAGAGGGTGCGTCGCGTTTCGTCGCCCAGCGCCGCGAATACGCTCGACAACGAGTCGGTCACCGCGCGCCAACCAACTGCGCGCGGGCCTCGAGGGGCGATTCGGTGATCGAGATTCTTGTCCCGGCGCCCGAGGGTGCTAGATCGATCTCGACGAGCGAAGGCGCGTCGGTGAAGCTGGCCCAGCGATACACCAGTCGGCGCTGCTCGTCGACCTCTTCGACCACGAGGTATCGCGTGGTCTCGTGATCGCGCACCCACCCCTCGCCGTCCGGTCGGGCCTCGAGTTCGCCCTCCTCACCTAGCCATGATGGGTCGATGACATGGTTCCACGCCGCCTCGAGGTCACAGGGGACTTCGAACTCTCGTTGCACTCGCTCGATCATGCAACCAGTGTATTGCAGGTTGGGCCACCACGACGTATCATGCAATTGAATAGTTGCACATGGCGTGCCCGGACGAGGAGGTAGCAGTGACCCAAGTGACGCGAAGCGGGGGGCCGGTGCAGTCCCTCGTGCCCATGGTGCTCGAGGAGTCGGCGCGCGGAGAACGGGCTTTTGACATCTACTCGATGCTGCTGCGCGAGCGAATCGTCTTCCTGGGCCAGCCGGTGGACGATCAGATCGCCAATCTCATCATCTCCCAGATGCTCTATCTCGAGGCGAGGGAACCCGAACGCGATATCTACCTCTACGTCAACTCGCCCGGCGGCCACGCCTACGCGGGCATGGCGATCTACGACGTGATGCAACATGTTCGCCCCGATGTCGCCACTATCTGTGTGGGCATGGGAATGTCGGCGGCCGCAATGGTGCTCTGCGCCGGGGCGCCGGGCAAGCGCTTCGCTCTGCCGAGTGCGCGGATCATGATCCACCAGGGCAGTGCGGGCACCCAGGGCGCGCCGAGCGACATGGAGATCCAATTGCGCGAGGTGCTGGCGCTGACCAAGCGGATGACCGAGATCATCGCGTACCACAGCGGGCGCGCCACCGAGGAGGTCGAACGTGACATCAATCGTGACAAGTTCATGACCGCCCAGGAGGCGGTGGATTACGGTCTCATCGACGCGGTCATTTCGCCACGGCGCGGGCTGGGCTCCGAGGAAGCATCACGCGCGGACTGATCGTGCGTCGACGCGAGTAGGGGAGCGGGCGACGCGGCCGCGCTAGTCGCGACCCCTCGGCCACCGGCTCGCGTCCGTAGACTGCGGGCGTCGAGTGAATGGAGCGCGGATGAGCGTTCGTCGCGTGGCGATACGGGTAGCGGGCGTCGTACAGGGCGTGGGCTTTCGGCCCTTCGTCTACGCGCGCGCCGTGGAGTTGGGTCTCGTTGGCTTGGTCGGTAACGACGCGAGCGGAGTGTTCGTCGAAGCCCAGGGGGACGCGGCGCACCTGGAGCAGTTCATCGACGCGCTGCGTGAGGGACCAGCATTGGCCCAGGTCGACGAGGTGGTGTTGCACGATCTCTCCGTGACCGAATCCTCCGGTTTCGTCATCGTGGCGACACGCCAAGATGACGGCGTGACTTCGATCCCGCCCGACACGGCAGTGTGCGACGAGTGCCTCGCCGAGATGCGCGACCCCACGGACCGCCGTTTCGGCTACGCCTTCATCGCGTGTACCAACTGCGGACCGCGCTACACGATCGTCACCGGACTGCCCTACGACCGTCCTCGCACGACGATGGCCGACTTCACGCTGTGCGCGCAGTGCCAGGACGAGTACGACGATCCGCGTTCGCGGCGCTTTCATGCCCAACCCACCTGCTGTCGCGCGTGCGGACCTCAGCTCGATACGGACGTGGCGGCGATCGTCGCCGCACTGGGAGCCGGACTCGTCGTCGCGATCAAGGGGGTGGGTGGCTATCACCTGGCCTGTGACGCACGTGACGAAGCAGCGGTAGCGCGCCTGCGTTCGCGAAAGCGCCGCGGCGACAAGCCCTTCGCGCTGATGGTGGTGGATCTGGCTATGGCGCGGCGCATCGTGGAACTCGACGATGTGGCCGAGTCCGTCCTCATGTCGCCCGCGCGTCCGGTCGTGCTCGCTCGCGCCCGCGACGCCTCCCTGCAGGCCTCGGTGGCCCCACGCATGTCAACGTTGGGGGTCATGGTCGCCTACGCACCCGTGCACCATCTCCTCTTCGACGCCGGCGCGCCCGGCGTGCTCGTGATGACCAGCGCCAATCTCGCCGACGAGCCCATCTGCACAAGTGCCGAACAGGTCGAGGGACGCTTGGGCGAGGTGGCCGACCTCTTCGTGCACCACGATCGTCGAATCCACGTGGCCTGTGACGACTCGGTAGTGCGCGTGTTCGCGGATTCGGTCCAACCCGTGCGACGAAGCCGTGGCTACGCTCCGCTCCCGGTGCGCCTGCCCTTTGAGACGCCCGACGTCCTGGCGGTGGGTGGTGAACTCAAGACCACCATCTGCGTGGCCCGCGGTCGCCTGGCCTGGATGAGCCAACACGTAGGTGACACCGAGAGCCTCGAGACCCTGGGCGTTCTGGCGCGCACCGCGCAGACCTTGGGCGCGCTGCAGGGTGTCGAGGCGACGCTCATCGTGAGTGACGCACACCCCGACTACCGTTCGCGGCGTTGGGCCGAAGAGGAGGCCCAACGTCGCGGCGTCGCACACGCCACGGTTCAACACCACCACGCGCACGCCGCCTCGTTGTTGAGCGAACACGGCTGGGATCCCGGAGCCGCGGCGTTGGTCTTCGCCTTCGACGGCACCGGTTGGGGAGCTGATGGCACCATCTGGGGCGGTGAGATGCTGGTTGGCTCGTACGGCGCAGTGACACGTGTGGGTCACTTGCGCCCCGTGTCGCTTCCGGGAGGTGACGCTGCGATCCGTCGACCCCTGCGCAGCGCGCTGGCCCACCTTCACGCAGCGGGCATCGACGCGCACACCGTGGCGACGTTGGTCGAGCACGCGCGCGAGCATGAACTCGACGTCGTCTCGCGGATGCTTGACACGGGCGTGGGCTGCGTGCGCGCGACGAGCGCGGGACGACTCTTTGACGCCGTGGCCTCCCTGCTCAATGTGCGCCACGACGTGGACTTCGAGGCGCAGGCCGCCATGGAGCTCGAGGCGCTCGCTCAGAGCGTGGAGTCCGCCGAGCCCGATGACTTCGAGGCGTGGGCGCCCCTTGTGAGCTGGCGCGAGGACACGATCGTGCTCGACACCTCGCCTGGCCTGCACGCCGCGCTCGCGGCGCGCCGCGCCGGCGCTGATCGGCGCGCGGCCGCGCGGGCGTTCCACGAGGGACTCGCACTCGGCGTTGCGCGCGCCGCGGTGCAGGTTCGCGCAAACTGGTCGGTGGACGTGGTGGGCTTCACCGGTGGCGTATTCTCCAACGCGGTGTTGACCAGAGCGTGCTATGACAGAGTGAGCAGTGAAGGTTTCAAGGTGCTCGTTCACGAGCGGGTGCCGGCGAACGACGGCGGTCTCGCCTTGGGCCAGGTGGCGGTGGCGGCGTTCGGAGGCGCGTCGTTCACACCTTGAGGCGACGGGAGGTCCCGGAATATGTGCTTGGCGATACCTGGAAGGGTCGAGGAGGTCTGGGAGGCCAACGGCACCCGGATGGCCACGGTCAACTTCGGTGGCGTGCGCAAGGAGGTGTGTCTGGCGTATGTGCCCGAGGTCGAGGTGGGTGACTACACTATCATCCACGCCGGTTTTGCGCTCAACCAGCTCGACGAGGACTCGGCCCGAGAGACCCTGGAGCTCTTTCGTGAGGCGGGACTGCTCGATCAGGAGTTCGGCGTCGTCACCGACGCCGAAGAGTCGTGAAGTACCTCGACGAGTTCTCCGATCCGGTGATCGCACGCCGAATGCTTGACGACATCACGCGCACCGTCACGCGCCCCTGGTCGATCATGGAGGTCTGCGGCGGTCAGACCCACACCATCATCCGCAACGGCATCGACCAACTGCTGCCCGAGGGGGTGGAGCTCATTCATGGTCCGGGCTGTCCGGTGTGCGTGACGCCCCTCGAGACTATCGACCGCGCCCTCAGCATCGCGGCGCGCCGCGACGTTATCTTCTGCTCTTTCGGTGACATGATTCGCGTACCCGGTTCGTCTACTGATCTATTTCGTGTCAAGAGCCAGGGTGGCGACGTGCGAGTGGTCTACTCACCGCTCGACGCCGTGAACCTGGCTCAAGCCAATCCCGACAAGCAGGTCGTCTTCTTCGCCATCGGATTCGAGACCACTGCTCCGGCCAACGCCATGGCGGTGGTCATGGCCCAGCACCTGGGACTCACCAACTTCTCGGTGCTGGTCTCGCACGTGCTCGTGCCGCCCGCAATCTGCACGATCATGGATTCACCTTCGCATCGGGTGCAGGGATTCCTGGCCGCGGGCCACGTGTGCACGGTTATGGGCACCAGTGAGTACGGCCCGCTCGTTGAGCGCTACCGCGTCCCCATCGTGGTGACGGGCTTCGAACCCCTCGACGTCCTCGAGGGCATTCGCCGGGTGCTGGGCCAACTCGAAGGGGGGCGCTACGAGTTGGACAACGCCTATCCGAGGGTCGTGCGCAACGAGGGCAATCCGGCCGCACTCGCGGTCATTCGCGACGTGTTCGTCACCTGTGACCGCGCGTGGCGCGGGATCGGCACAATTGGCGCTTCGGGCTGGAAGCTGAGCGATCGCTACGCGGACTTCGACGCCGAGAATCGCTTCGACGTGGCCGATGTCGTGGTACAGGAGTCACCGCTGTGTCGAAGTGGCGAGGTTCTTCAGGGTCTCATCAAGCCCCATGAGTGTCCCGCGTTCGCCAACGAGTGCACCCCGCGCATGCCCTTGGGCGCCCCAATGGTCTCCAACGAGGGTGCGTGTGCCGCGTACTACCAGTTTCGCCGTGTCGAGAGCAGCGTGCACGCGTGAGCGAGGAACTCGATCTCGAGGGTTGGACCTGCCCGCTGCCGTTGCGCGACCAGCCGAGCATCGTGATGGGTCACGGCGGTGGCGGCCGGCTGTCGGGCGAGCTCATCGAGCACCTGTTCGTGCCCGCCTTCGCCGGCACCGAGCACGCCGAGGTGCTCGCTCGCCTCGGTGACGCCGCGGTGTTCGATCTGGGTGGCGCGCGTCTGGCCTTCAGCACCGACTCCTACGTCGTGCGCCCCCGGTTCTTTCCCGGCGGCGACATCGGCTCGCTGGCGGTGCACGGCACGGTCAATGACGTCGCGATGTCGGGGGCGACGCCGGTGGCGATCTCGGTGGGAGTGATCCTCGAAGAGGGCCTGGCCCTCGAAGAGTTGGGTCGCATTGCGAACTCGATGGGCGACGCGGCACGCCGCGCCGGCGTTTCGATCGTGACCGGGGACACCAAGGTGGTCGACGTGGGCCACGGCGATGGGGTGTACATCAACACCGCCGGGGTAGGCCTGATTCCTCCGGGGGTGGACCTCGGGGCCCACCAGGTGCGGGCGGGCGACGTCGTGATCGTGTCGGGCGAGATCGGTGCGCACGGCATCGCCATCATGAGCGTGCGCGAGGGCCTGGCGTTCGGTTCGGACATCGTCAGTGACAGCGCACCGCTCAACGGTCTGGTGGCTTCCATGATGGCGAGTGGCGCCCAGATTCGCATGATGCGCGATCCCACTCGCGGCGGTCTCGGCGCCACCCTTAACGAGATCGCCCGCGCCTCGCGCATCGGCATCACCATTGCCGAACGCGCGATCCCGGTCGCTGAAGAGGTGCGGGCGGCCTGCGGGTTTCTGGGACTCGATCCGACCGGCGTGGCCAACGAGGGCAAGCTCGTGGCGATCGTGGCACCCGCCGACGTCGACACGCTCCTCGACGCAATGCGCGCCCACCGCCTCGCTCGCGCGGCGACGGTGATCGGTACGGTGGTCCCCGAGCATGAGGGCGTCGTCGTGGTCACCACCGGAATCGGCGGCTCGCGCGTCCTGGACGTGCCGCTCACCGAGCAACTACCCAGGATCTGTTGACCCGATCACGTCAACTGGGCCGAAGTTGGCTCGCGGGGTTTGGGACTTAAGTCCCTTGAGTGCGCGACCTTCCGGGGGTAGGCCGGACGTGTTCCACTCAGTGCGCGTGAAGGGGGAGCGATGTGCATGAATATGGAATTGCCGCGGAGTTGGTCGAGGCCGTAGATCAAAGCGTGCGCTCCCATCAGGGGCGTCGCGCGTCCAAGGTGGTCGTGGGCGTGAGCCCCGGCGCCGTTGAAGAGCAGAGCCTGCGCAGCGCCTTTGACGAGGCCAAGCGCAACACCTGCGCGAGTGAGGCACAACTGGTGCTCGAGGTCGCGCCCCAGGACGTCTACTGCCTGGACTGTGAGGAGCGATTTGTCGTGGGTGCGTTCGAGTCCGAGTCGAGTTTGGCCACGCGAGCGCGCACGTGCACGAACTGTGGCGGCACCGCGGTGCTCGCGTTGAACCTGCCCGGGGTCGTGCTCAGGTCAGTGGAAATCGAGGTGTGACGTGAGGGGTCGAGCGAATTTCGCCGACGCACTCGCCCCCCGGCCGGTGCCGGGGGCGGTCGAGCGCGACGACGCATTCATGCGCCAGTGCGAGCAACGACTGGTCGAGTTGCGAGGGATGGAGCCCCTCTACGGCGTGGACCTGCGCTCCGTGCTCGAGCGACATCGCTTCGGGCGACGCGCGCTGCTCCAATGGGCCGCCGGCATCACCGCCGCTTTGATGCTGCCCCCGATGTTCAACGACAAGGTGGCCGAGGCGGCCGAGCTGACGGGTCGGATTCCCGTGATCTGGCTCGAAGGCCAGGACTGTGCCGGGTGCACGGAGGCGTTCTTGCGCGCCTCGGCACCTACGGTCAGCGAACTGATCCTCCAGACCCTGGCCCTGCAGTATCACGAGACAATCATGGCCAGCGCCGGGTTCCAGTCCGAGGCGGCGCTCGCCAGCGCGACCAAGCAGTACAAGGGCAAGTACGTGTTGGTGGTCGAGGGGGCCGTTCCCGCGGGTGCTAATGGCGGCTACTGCACCGTGGGTGCTGCGGGTCAGACCTTCATTGACAAGGTTCGCGAACTCTCGAGTTCGGCCGTCGCGGTGATCGCGGTGGGCAACTGCGCCACCTACGGCGGCATTCCCGCGGCGCATCCCAATCCCACCGGTGCCCTCCAGGTGTCCGACGTGGTGAAGGGGGTGCCGGTGATCAACATCCCGGCCTGTCCGATGAATCCCGACAACCTGGTGGGCACGTTGGTGCACTACACGCTTACCGGCCAGTGGCCCGCGCTCGATTCGCTGTTGCGCCCCACGTGGGCCTTTGGCACGCTGATTCACAACAACTGCCCGCGTCGAGCGCACTTCGACGCCGGCGAGTACGTGAATTCGTGGGGCGACCAGGCCGCGCAGGACAACTTCTGTCTGTACAAGATGGGCTGCAAGGGTCCCATGACCTACAACAACTGCCCGGCCATTGGCTACAACGACAACACGAGTTGGCCAATCCGTGCCGGACACGGCTGCATTGGCTGCTCCCAGCCAAATTTCTGGGACGAGCTCGCTTTCGAGCGCCCGCTCAGCGGTCAGGCCCGGGCGCCGGGGCTGTTCAATCTGGGCGTGGAGAGCAGCGTCGACAAGATCGGTGCGGGACTCCTCGCGGTGGCGGGCGTGGGCATCGCGGTGCACGCGATCGCGACCGGGGTTTCGCGCCTGGAAGCTCGACGCCAGACGGGTGAGCCGAGTGAGGAGGTACCCGCCGTGGCACCGACCGCTGCGCCGGCGCCCGGCGAGGCGTCCGGGGACGATTTGTGAGGGGTGAGCCCGCGGGGTGCGCCACTCGCCGCGGAAAGGGCGATAGGTAGGAGGCCTGGATATGGCACAACACATCGTGGTCGACCCGGTAACGCGGATCGAGGGACACTTGCGCGTCGAGGTGGTGCTCGACGCGGACAACACGGTCACCAAGGCGTGGTCGTCGAGCACGATGTTTCGCGGCATCGAGACCATCTTGCAGGGTCGAGATCCGCGTGACGCGGGGATGTTCACTCAGCGCATGTGCGGGGTGTGCACCCTCGTGCACTACCTCGCCTCGCATCGCGCGGTGGAGAACGCGTTCGAGATCACGGTACCCAAGAACGCGCGACTGGTGCGCAACCTGAAGTTGGGCGCCCAGTTCATCCACGATCACCCGGTGCACTTCTACGCCCTGAGCGCGCTGGACTACGTGGATTTGTTGAGCGCTTTGAAGGCCAGCCCCGCCAAGGCGGTGCAAGTCGCCTACGAGTACTCCGACAACCCCTACAACGTGAGCGCCGGGCACTACCGCGACGTGCAGTCGCGCCTGACGGCCTTCGCCCAGCAAGACCCTAGCCTCGGGGTCTTCGGCAACGCCTACTGGGGCAACCCCAGTTACAAGCTGACCCCCGAGCAGAACCTGGTCGCGGTGTCGCACTACCTCGACTGTCTGGACGTTCAACGCGTGCCGGCCAAGATGATGGCCCTCTTCGGAGGGAAGAATCCCCATCCCCAGGCTGACGTGGTGGGTGGGGTGACCTGCGTGGAGGATCTGGCGGACCCGTCGCGACTGGCCCGCTTCGGCCAGTGGCTCCAAGAGACCAACGACTTCATCGCGCGCGCCTACATCCCCGACGTGCTCATGGTCGGCAAGGCCTACGCCGGTGAGGCGGTAGCGGGCATCGGTGCCGGCCTACGTTCGTACATGTCCTATGGCGGCTTCGAGCTCGACGACACGCCGGTGACCAGTGCCGCCACCCTCTTTCCCAGCGGGGTCGTGCTCAACGGGGACCTCTCGCGCGTCGTGGCCTTCAACCAGGCCAAGGTGACCGAGGACGTGACCCACTCGTGGTACGCGGGTGACGTGGTGCACCAGCCCTACGAGGGGGTCACCGTGCCCGACTACACCGGCCTCAACCCCCGGGTGAATGGCGTGGCGACACTCAAGTCCGACGAGAAGTACAGTTGGGTCAAGGCGCCAACTCACGACGATCACCGCGTGGAGGTGGGCCCGCTGGCGCGTCTGCTCGTGGGTTACGCGTCGGGCAACACGACCATCCGCCACGGAGTCGACGGACTCTTGAAGGCCGGCGGCTTCCCCCTCTCGGTGCTGTTCAGCTCGATCGGACGCCACGCCGCGCGTGCGGTGGAGACCCAGATCATCGCTGACGCGATGGGGGGATGGCTCAACGAACTCGAGGTCAACACCCAAAGTGGCGACCTTTCGACGTGGACCGACTTCGACTTCGCCAAGGTGTCGGGTGACACCGAGGGCTACGGACTGCTGATGGCACCAAGAGGCTCGCTCGGTCACTGGGTGCGCGTCAAGGAGGGGGCGATCGTCAACTACCAGACCATCGCTCCCACCACGTGGAACGCTTCCCCGCGCGACGGCACCGGCCGGCCCGGCGCGTATGAGTCGGCGCTCGTCGGAGTGCGCCTGGCCGACCCCAGCCAACCGTTGGAGGTGCTGCGCACCCTGCACAGCTTCGATCCGTGCCTCGCCTGCGCGGTGCACCTGGTGGACGCGCGAGGGCGCGATCTCGGCTCGTTCGAGGTCGTCTCCTCGGCGCTGGGCTGAGGGCCACCATGGCTTCGACCCCGCTCGAGACCACCGGGACCCGCGAGTTCGTCGCGCGGCCCACCGGCAACGTGCGCGTGCTTCGTCGCACGGCCACCTGGCGCTGGATCCACTGGCTCGACGCTCTGGCAATCGGCGCCTGCGCGATCACGGGCCTGTTCATTGCCCAGCCCTACTTCGCGGCGAACAATCACATGGTGATGGCCTGGGACCGTTCGATCCACCTCTACGCCGCTGCGGTGCTCGACGTCAGCGTCTTCGTGATCGCGTATCTCTACCTGTTCAGCCGCGCCGAGCGCGGCATCGATCAGTTGAAGCCGACCCGCGAGAACGTCGCGCGCCTGAAGGAGGCGTTGCTTAACGTCGTGACGCTCAATCGCCGCAAGCGCTTCGACTCCGCCGGACCGGACCCGCTCAACGCACTCTTCTTCGCCTTGTTGCACGTGTTGGTGGTGGCCCAGCTGCTCACGGGCCTGCAGATGTACGTCCAGGGCTTCACGGGCAACATGAGCTCGGTCGGTGCCTGGTGGCCGGCGCTGTGCCACTTCTTCACCGACTGGACGGTGCCGGTGCTCGGAGGCAACGTGGGGGTGCGCATGACCCACTACGCGCTGACGTGGTTCATTCTCTCGTGGGTGATGCTGCACGTGTACTACGAGTGGTGGCGAACCTCGATGTGGAAGGAGGGCGACATCGCCATGATGTTCGGTGGCTACAAGCACGTCGCCTCGGCCCTCGACGCGTCTGACGAGGAACGCGAACACTAGTGGCGAGCACCGAGACACGCGAGTCGGGCGACGACGCGGCCGGCTCCTCGCCCCCCGTGATTCTCGGCATGGGCAACATCCTCTACGGCGACGAGGGCGTGGGCGTGTACGCGGCGCGTGCACTCGCCGAGAGCTTTCGCTGCACGCCCGAGGTGGAGGTCAGCGACGGCGCCATGCTCGGCTTTGCGGTCATGGAGTTCTTCTCCTCGCCACGCTCGGTCATCGTGCTCGACGCCATCGCCGTTGACGCGCCCGTGGGGACCGTCTTCAAGGTGCCCGCTGAGCAGTTGCGCGCCCTGGGGTCCGAGATGCGTCCCACGGCTCACGAGGTGGATCCAGTGCAGTTGTTGCGCCTGGCGCCGCTGCTGGGCGGGAGCGAGGACGTCATCTTGATGGGCATCGTGCCCGAGAACACCTCGGAACTGTCGGTGGGGTTGACCGACACGTTGGCTCTGGCCTTCGAGCGCTACGTGCTCAGCGTGGTCGGTGAGCTGCTGGCGCGCGGCGTACGGGTCGAACAGTGCGCGCCGATCTCGCTGGACAGCGTGGTCGCGAGTCTCGTGGGAGGTTTCCAGTGAGTCCTAGCGCCGCTACCGCGCCGGCCCCGCCGTCGGGGCTTCCGGGGCCCAAGGCCGCGACCACGGCGATCTTGGAGCGCTTCGATCGAGTGGGCCAGTCGTGCGCGACGGCGTACCTCTCCTTCGCCGATCCGCGCAGTTGCGTGGCCCTGTACGAATCGGACGGTACCTGCACGCCACTGATCGAGTTTCTGGAACTGCCCGCGCACGGAAGCGAACTGTTCAAGAGCGTGGCGGGCATTGACGAGAGTGGATCGCGCCTCGTGACCAACTACCGGTCGCGCTTCGCCGAGGATGCGGAGCGACTGGACACCTTCGAGCCCGCCCTGGGCGTCGAGTCGACCAGCGCACTGGGCTGGCTCTTCGTGGCCTGCAGTTTGGTGCTAGGGCTCGATGAGCAAGACGTGGGTCGGGCGCTCGAGCCCTCGGTTGAACACCTGGGTCTGGATACCTTCGTGATCGAGATCGGCGGGCGCTACCTGCTGGACGGTCGACGACTCTTGCGTAGTGTGATGAGCTATCGGATCGGCGGCGCCGCCGCGCACGCGATCGCTCGATCGCTGTTCGTCTCACTGGGCTCCTTCGTCGGTGACGCAACGAGCCGAGTGCTTCGAGAGTGGCACCTGGATTTGGCTGTGCTCGGGGGTGACCTCTTCGCCGGGAACGAAATCCTGCGTCACTACGCTCGCGGGTCGCTCGTCCCCTCCGGTGCGCGCGTGCTCGATCCCGTCGAGGGCGACCCTGATTCGTACCCGTCGCGCCCGTACGGAGCGAGCCGGGCGTCCCAGGGCGCGACAAACTCGCGCGTGTCGATACGCGAGCGTGCAGGGCCCCGGTCGGGGTGAGCGCTTCTGGGTCGCCGCGCTACTGCACGGTGACCAAGGTGCCGATGGGCGTGCGTTGCCACACGACCTTGGCCTGGGCGAAGGGCATCTCGACACACCCAAGGCTCTGAGGCCAACCGTAGGAGGAGCGGATGAAGCCGTGCAGGGCGTCGCCGCCGTTGAAGTACGAGACCCAGGGGATGCCGGTGTCGTTATAGGTCTGGCCGTCGGGCAGGGTGCCCGACATGGTGGTGGTCGTGTAGCGCAGGTACACGGGGAAGGTGCCGTTCGCGGTGGGCGCGACCGACACGCCCGTGTTCACCGGTGAGCTGAAGATGGCCTTGCCGTTCTGGTACAGCGTCAACTTCTGGGGCAGCGCCTGGTCGATGTAGACGACGTTGTAACTCATCGGATTGTAGCGATGAGCGAGTGCGGCCGCAACGAGCGCCCTCCACGTCGTCCCATCCATCGATCCGGTGGAGGGCAGATTGTGCAGCGACTGGAAGTGCATGAGCGCCCCCTTCACGATCACGTTGTCCGTGCCCGCGCGCCACTGGGACTTGAACGCGCCGGGCAGGGTGGGAAAGCGCCACACGTAGCGACCTTGGCGCAGCACTGTTGGATTCACCCGGGGTCTCCTCTTGGTGTTGGCGGGGGCAACGGTCGTCGTCGTGGTCGGCGCCGCCGTGGTGGTCGAGGTGGGCGTCGTCGCGGTCGGTGAGGTTGTGGTTGTGGTCGAGGTTGTGGTCGAAGTGGTGGTGGTCGTAGGTGGCGGGATGTGCTGTTTGATGTGCGCTTGGAAGGACACCGGCAGGTAGCGCAGGTACGCCAGGATTTGGTCCTCGAGGGCGATGGAGAACGCGACCGCGTGGGGACGTGACGCGCGTGACGAGTGGGTCTGGCGCAGTCCGCTCGCGTTGGCGGGCAACGACAGCGCGAGCGAGCCCACCAGGACCGACCCGGCCATCAGGTAGTAGGAGGTTGATCGCCGAGCCATTGTCATGGTCAAAGCGTACCGGGATCCACGAAATCACCAACGTCAGGCGTGCACCGCGTTTGAAGCAGCCTCGTCGACCCGTCATGCGGGCTGTACTCGCGCGGGTGCACGGTACATTTGATCGATGAGCAGTTCCGCGCGCGGCGCGCGCCCATGGGTTCCGGCCATCGTGTCACTCGTCGCAGTGACGACCCTGGCGACGCTGCTGGCGGTGACCCCGGCCACGGCTGTTTCGCACGATTCGACCTCTTCGACCTCTTCGACCTCAGCGACCTCTTCGCCGTCTTCAACGTCGAGCTCGACGAGTTCGACGACACCGAGCTCGTCGAGCACCACCAGTGAACCTACGACCACGCCGACGATCGCTCAGCCCTCGCCGTTGCCCTGGCCCGCCCAGGCCAGCGCCGCGATCGCAATTCCGCAACTCTCGGTGGCGGCATCGTCGCCGCGCCAGCCTCGAGTGGCGATCGCAAGTCTGACCAAGATGATGACCACGTGGGTGATCTTGCACCGCATGCCACTCAGTTACACCCAGCGTGGCCCGTGCATCACGGTGAGCGCCCACGACGTGGCGGTCTACGACCACGACGTCGTCACCGGGCAGTCCAACGTCGAAGTCGTCGAGGGCACGCGACTCTGCGAGGGGACGCTGCTTCGAGGACTGTTGGTGCACTCCGCCGGTGACTACGCACAGATACTGGTCGAGATGACCGGATTGCGCACCGGCCAGTTCGTCGCGATCATGAACCGCGACGCCCGGGTACTCGGTCTCACCCACACCCACTACGTGGACATCACCGGCATCGCCGACCGTGACACGTCGACCGCGCACGATCAGGCGACTCTCGCCATTGACCTCATGTCCGCCGAGCCAATCGTGCGCAGCATCGTGGCGCTGCCTAAGGTGGCGCTGCCTTCGGCGGGCGTGGTGTACTCCTACACCCCCTTCGTCGGGCAGGCGGGCGTGGTTGGCGTCAAGTCGGGCTACACCAACCTCGCAGGGGGTTGTGACGTGATGGCGGTCAACTTCACCCTTGACGACACCGTGTATACCGTGTACGCAGTTGTACTTGGTGAACACGGTGCCGGTGCCATCGTGGCTGCGGGCCACGATGCGCTGGTGCTCGCACGCGCGCTTCGCCTGTCGCTCAAGGTGGTCCGCACCCCGAGCGGGCGCATGGTGAGGTGGGCGGGACCACCCAGGTACGTCGTTCCGACCACGACCACGACCACGACCACGACCACGACCCCAATTACCACCACCTCGACGACGTCAGTCTCGACGACGGTGGCGTCCTCTACGCCCTAGCGGAAAGGGACCCTGCACGTCGGGCGGGACCACTTGTGCCCGCTCTTGACGCGCCCTTGAGTTGCGTATCTCTTGGGGGATGAATCTATACCCGGCGTCGGAACTTGGGTTGTAGGAGCAAGTGTCGTGTCGCACCGCGCCGGTTGGCGGCGCTCACGAGAGACCGCGTGAGCAGACCTTCTCGGTCACGCCGATATTGGGCTTGACGATCCTACGAAGCAGATCTCCAGTTGCGCTGTGGGGGTGGCCAAATCGCAATTCGCCCACAATCTCGTCTTCTGATATGGAAAAGGAACCGGTTCGAATCGCCCCATCACCTTTGCATATGGAGGTCGCGGATATTCTCTATAGAGAATCTTGAGATTGTGTTCCTGCCGGGGACAGAACCGCCTCACCGATCCATCGGCGTTGCGGCTTGGGGGAGGAGTGACGCGGGGGATGGTGGAAGGTTGGGGCCAGATGCGCTCAGCGCGCTGTCGCATGGAACGACCGCAGGAATCTGTGTCCCTGGCGAGCACGACGGACTCGTCTTCACGGGGTGGCCGGCGCGGCCAGATCGGAGAGCGTGAAGCGGGCAAGTTCGTCGGCGAGCATCGCCTGCGAGTCGGACCACACCAGGTGCAGGGCGCACTGGGGAACCTGCTCGCAAGCAATGCCCCGCAGATCGCAGAATTGCGGATTGATCGGGCCTTCGCAGGCCTCGGTGACCGTGCGCATGGTGGTCTCAACCGGCACGCAACTGAGCCAGTAGCCGCCCCGGGGTCCCGATTGGGAGCCAACGAGACCCGCTCGAGCGAGTGTCTGCATCAACTGACGTACGACCGGAGCACTGAGTCCGGTAGCGGAGGCGATGGACGCGGCGCTCGACGAGTTGGACTCGGTGCTCATGAGGAACTTGAGCACGCGGATCGCGTTTTCAACTCGACGAGTTGGAACAAGTTTCACGAAGTCACGCTCCTTTCTGGCCCCGGATCATCCCAATTCAATAGGTCGGGGGCGCATCGGCACGCACGGCGATTCACGTTTTCTGTGCGAATGTTCAAGATAGTGACCGTTGTGCCCCATGACCAGGAAAGACGACGACCAGTGCGTGCGTGTGCCCGGCGTCGGGCTACGCCAGAACCTCGTCGGCTGGGGACGCGCCACGCTCACGCAGCCATCGTGGCGAAGCGAGCTAATCGGCCATGATTCGTCGTCGAGTGCGCGGTCGCGACGGGAGTGAGCCGCCCGCGTCGGGGCGACTCTCCCAACTTGACGGCTGGCATCGCCTGCCCGTTCCGGTGGTGGCCTTTGACATCCAGGGCGCGGTGTGCTGGCTCAACGAAGCAGCGTGCGTGCTCGGTGGGTACCGCGCCGACGACGTACTGGGCTGGCCAATCGAGGAGCTGATGCACGTCGGCGATCCGGGGATACCGGGACTGCGCGAACTGCTCGTGCGAGGAGAGGGCGGTGAGGCGACACGGGCGTACGGCGCGACGCTGCACACCAGTGACGGTCCCGACATCGCTGTTGACGTGGACGTCGGCCCCCTGGTGCTCGACGGTCAGCGCTGTGCGCTCGCACTGTTGCACGACGCTCGCACGCACGCGGTGGCGCTGGCCGAGTCCGAGGAGCGCTTTCGAATTGCTTTCGCGCGCAATCTGGCACCGATGTTCCTCACCGACCCC
>Ga0307375_10001467_pt1 | contig 25689 bp, 21 predicted proteins | sample TR1MG_FD_202531 | JGI IMG/M metagenome (GOLD analysis project Ga0307375, IMG submission 202531) | Soil microbial communities from Risofladan, Vaasa, Finland - TR-1 | ecosystem: Environmental > Terrestrial > Soil > Coastal area > Acid sulfate soil | place: Finland: Risofladan, Vaasa | collected...
CAAGACTTGTTCGAGTATGCCGTACAGCCGCTGTTGCGATACCACCTGCGCGGGATTGTTGGCGATAGCGGGTGGATAACGTCTCGCCAAGTCCTGCGCCAGACTCTTGGCCAGTTCAGCCACCTTGCCGCTGGAAATCAGCTCTAAAATCGCAGCTCTCCCACTGATATATCGAACAAAAACGCAAACCAAACGTGAGATTTTCGAAGTATAGCAGCTCGATACGCGCGAAGCGCCTGCTGGCAAGGGGCATGACCGGCCGCGCAGGTGCCCTGCCGCGGACAAATCGCCCGGCTGGAACGCAGGCTAAAGTCGGTGGAGGCGATGCGCAAAAAGCGCTGAAGCCTGGGTCCGAAGTAACAATTTTTGTCACTAGCTGCCGCGATCGGGAAGGCCGGGCTACGGCCATGGCTGGCGCGTATTTTCTAACTTATTGTAATCGCGTAAATATTTTTTATGCGCTTGCCCCCATAGGTACAGGCACGGTGTTTGCGTATGAAGAGGCACGGCGTAGAACGATCGCCGCAATCTTTGAAAAGGAATCGATATGAAATCAGTTCAACGCGGCTTTACCCTGATCGAGTTGATGATCGTGGTGGCGATCATCGGTATTCTGGCGGCGGTTGCGCTGCCGGCGTATCAGGACTACACCATACGTGCGAAAGTGTCCGAAGGCCTGGTCCTGTCTGGCGGAATCAAGACGGCGATCGAAGAAACCTATCAGTCCAAGGGCGCGATGGACATGACTTGCACTGATTCAGCAAGTTGCGGCAACATCGGTGCATCCTATCCGCCGGCGACGCCCAACGTAGACTCGGTATCGGCGAGTTCGGACGGGACGATCACTATCCTCTATAACACTGGCATAGTGGGCACGGCGAACACTCTGGTTCTGCAGCCCTGGGATGGTTCGGCGGCCACTCCGGCGGCGGTCAACCTTGCCACAGCCGCGACCGCGTCCATCATCTGGAAGTGCGGCCACCAGGCCAGCGGGACCGCGACCACGGTTCTTTCCAAGTATCTGCCGGCGACCTGCCGCTGAGCATACTAGCTAAAGACGGCGTCGAGCCCCCCGGCTCGGGGGCGGAAGAAGGCAAGGGCTAGCGTCCTTGCCTTTTTTTTAGCCAGAGGGCGCGCGATTTCGGGTCGCCACATTGGCACGCCGGTTGAGGGTATTCAGGTACAGTGCCTAAGTCGATGGAGCGGCGGCGTGCGGAATTCGCCGCAATCTCGCAAAAAGGAATCGACATGAAATCAATTCAACACGGCTTTACCCTGATCGAGTTGATGATCGTGGTCGCAATCATAGGCATTCTGGCTGCGGTGGCGCTTCCGGCGTATGAGGATTACACCATACGTTCAAAAGTGTCCGAAGGGCTGGTTCTGTCGGGCGGATTGAAGGCAGGGATCGAGGAAACCTATTGGACAAAAGGCGCGAGCGACATGACCTGCAGCGATTCAGCGAGTTGCGGTGATATCGGCGCGCAGTATCCTCCGGCGACAGCCAATGTAAGTTCGGTAGCCTCCTCCTCGGACGGGACAATCACCATCACCTATAACACGAACATGCTGCCCGCAGGGTCGAACACGCTAGTGTTGCAGCCTTGGGACGGCACGCTTGCTACGCCGGCTCCGGTCAATCTCGCCACGGCCGTAGCCGCGTCCATCACCTGGAGGTGCGGCAATCAGGCGTCATCGGGGAACACGGTTCTCCCCAAGTATCTGCCGTCGACCTGCCGCTGAACTCGCGAGTAAAGAGCGTGGCGTCGCGGCGTTTCGATGGCGGAAGAAGGCCAGGGCTCGCGGCCTTGCCGTGCGCCCGACAAGGGCAGACAGATGCTGGAGTTGCCTAGGAATCGAGTGTTCGTATTTCCGGCAGGAGGATATCGAACAGCCCGACCGCGAGGATGGTGCGCCACCTGCTAGACTTGCGCCAATATGGGGTTGCGTGCACTCTTGACCGGGTCCGGTGGGCACTAAGCGGCGTTTTCTTGTAGTGGATCGATTACCGGTCCAGAACAGACAAAGTCACGAATACAGATGATCAACGGTCGCCGCCTCGTAGTTGTGATGCCCGCGTTCAACGCGGAGAAGACTTTGCGTCAGACGCACGCAGAGGTGCCGTTCGAGTACGTCGACGAAGTGATCCTGGTCGACGACGGATCGCACGACCAGACCGCGGAAATTGCCCGTTCGCTCGGTATCCGCACGTTCGTGCACCCGCAGAACCGCGGTTATGGAGGCAATCAGAAGACCTGCTACACCGAGGCGCTGCGCCGCGGCGGCGAAATAGTGGTGATGGTTCATCCGGACTACCAGTATTCGCCGAGACTGATTGTCGCGATGGCGTCGATGATCGCATCCGGCCATTACCATGTCGCGCTCGGCTCGCGCATCCTAGGCAGCGATACGCTTGCCGGCGGCATGCCGCTGTACAAGTACACCGCCAACCGGGCGCTGACCTTTTTCGAGAATCTGATGCTTGGCGCTAAGCTCTCGGAATATCACACCGGCTTTCGCGCCTTTTCGCGCGAGGTGCTCGAGGCCCTGCCGCTCAGCGAGAACTCGGACGATTTCGTGTTCGACAATGAAATGCTCGCGCAGGCGATCTACTTCGGATACCAGGTCGGAGAAATCAGCTGTCCAACGCGTTATATGGAGGAAGCGTCAAGCATCAGTTTTTGGCGATCGGTGCGCTACGGCCTGGGCGTCGTGCGCGTCAGCATCGCCTTCCGCCTGGCGCGCTGGGGTATTCGCCGTTTTCGCATCTTCAACCGCGGCGGCGCACGCCTCGGGCAGGCTTGAGCGGAGATGCCCGCCAGGATGCGCGTCCTCCATCGAACGATAGTTCGCATCGTCGCCTTCTTTTTTCACGATCCGCGCCTCTTCTTCAGGTACGTCGCCGTAGGCGGCGCCAGCGCGGTCATCGAATACACCGTTTTCAACGTCCTCTATAGCGGCGCCGGCATGGCGACGCTTAGCGCGAATTCGATCGCGATCGTCATTGCGGTCGTATTTCACTTCAATATGCAGAAACGCTGGACGTTTCGGGACTCGCAGTCGCTGCGCCGCCAGCTGCCGCGCTACCTGCTGATGATCGGAGTCGCGGCGGTTCTCAACAACCTGCTCGTGTATTTGTTCATCGAGGATATGCTGATGCCCCCGGCACTGGCCAAACTGCTGCAGATCGGGCTGCTCTTCGGTTTGCAGTTTACGGCCAGCCGGCTGATCGTGTTTTCGCGCCACGCCGGTTGACGCCCGTCCCGGCACAGGCGAAGAGCCGATGAGATTTTCGTTTTTCGATCCGGACAAGCACTCGGCGCCCTCCGCCGTGCCCGTGCCCGTGCTCGGCGGCACGCGCGAACATGTGTTCGCCGTGCTCCTGCTGCTGCTGGCGCTGGCGCTGATCTACGGCAGGACAGGCGGCTTCGGCTACGTCGATTACGACGACGTGGACTACGTCGTGCGCAACGAGGCGGTTCGCGCAGGCCTGACTTGGCATGGGATCCGCTGGGCGTTTACCGCGTTCTACATGAGCAACTGGCATCCGCTGACGTGGATCTCGCACATGATCGACGTGTCCCTGTTCGGGCTCAACCCGGGCCCTGCGCACCTCGTCAATGCCGCCTACCACGGCGTGAACAGTCTGCTCGTCTACCTGCTCGCGCTGCGATTGCTGCGCGACTGGCGCGCCAGCCTGCTGGTTGCCTATTTGTTCCTGGCGCACCCCCTGCACGTGGAGTCCGTGGCCTGGATCGCCGAGCGCAAAGACCTGCTGTGCGCCCTGTTCTTTCTGCTGTCGCTGCTCGCCTACCTGCGCTACGCGGCGCGGCCCTCCGGGGGCCGCTACGCGCTGGTGGCCTTCGCCTTCGTGCTGGCATTGCTGTCCAAGCCGATGGCGGTCACGCTTCCCATCGTGTTGCTGCTGCTTGACTTCTGGCCGCTGGGCCGACTGCGCGGAGAGCCGGTGACGGTGCTGGGCCGGCGCTTCCCGGCGTACGCAATGCTGTTCGCCGAGAAGGTTCCGCTGTTCGCCCTGTCCCTGGCCTCGGGACTGGTAACGCTGGCGGCGCAAAAGTCGGCGATCGCGCCGCTTCATCTGGAGCCGCTGAGCTATCGGGTGATGAACGCGGCTGTTGCCTATGCGACCTACCTGTACGATACGGTTGTTCCGACGAAGCTTTCTTTGCTGTACCCACTGACCCAGCATCTGGGCTTTCTCAATTCGATTCTTCCGTCGCTGCTGTTGCTTGCCGCGATCAGCGCCGTGGCGATCGGCTGCAGAAAGAAGTGCCCCTGGCTGCTGTTCGGCTGGCTCTGGTTCCTGCTGACGCTGCTGCCGGTGATCGGCTTGGTCCAGGTCGGCTCCCAGTCGCATGCCGACCGCTACATGTATTTGCCGTCGATCGGGCTTTTCCTCGCGCTGGGAGCGGCAGTCGCGCGGCTGAGCCGTGCGGCGTCGCGAAAGGCGCTGCTCGCATTCGTACCGGTGCTGCTGTTCTACTCGTTCCTCGCCTGGGTCCAGGTCGGCTACTGGGCGAACTCATATATGCTGTTTACACATGTCCTCGACGTCGTCGGCGAAAGCCTGCAGGCTCATGGTAGTCTCGCCGGATTCTACCTGCGTGAGGGACGGGTGAAAGAGGCGGAAGCGGAAGCGTTGAAAGGGGTCGCGGCCAGTCCGGGCTCGCCACTGGAGTATGCGGCATATGGCGTTCTGGGCTCCGTGCTGGAGGCCAAGAAGGACTATGCGGGCGCCGAACGGGCGTACCGCATCGCGTTGAGCAAGAAACCGGGGGATGTCAAACTGCTGAACCAGATCGGCATCGTACTCGAACAGCAGGGGCGCCTAGAGGAAGCGCGCCGGTTCTTCGCGGCGGCGTTGAAGGTCGATCCGGGTTCGTCCCAGGTGAGGGAGAACCTGAAACGTGCGGGAGGCTGATTGAGCCAGATGCATCGCCGAGCATGTGCAGAGCAGCGTGTTTGCCACGTTCTACTTGACGTTCGGTCTGGCCAAACTGCTGCAGATCGGGCTGCTCTTCGGTTTGCAGTTTACGGCCAGCCGGCTGATCGTTTTCTCGCGCCACGCCGGCTAAGGCCCTTCGCGGGGCAAGCAAAGCGCAAATGATATTTTCTTTTTTCGGTTCGGACAAGTCTTCGGCTTCCCCCACCCAGCCCGTGCTCGGCGGCACGCGCGAACATGTGTTCGCCGTGCTCCTGCTGCTGCTGGCGCTGGTGCTGATCTACGGCAGGACAGGCGGCTTCGACTACGTCTACTACGACGACGTGGACTACGTCGTGCGCAACGAGGCGGTTCGCGCAGGTCTGACCTGGCACGGGATCCGCTGGGCGTTTACTGCGTTCTACATGAGCAACTGGCATCCGCTGACGTGGATCTCGCACATGATCGACGTGTCCCTGTTCGGGCTCAACCCGGGCCCGGCGCACCTCGTCAATGCCGCCTACCACGGCGTGAACAGTCTGCTCGTCTACCTGCTCGCGCTGCGATTGCTGCGCGACTGGCGCGCCAGCCTGCTGGTTGCCTATTTGTTCCTGGCGCACCCCCTGCACGTGGAGTCCGTGGCCTGGATCGCCGAGCGCAAAGACCTGCTGTGCGCCCTGTTCTTTCTGCTGTCGCTGCTCGCGTACTTGCGCTACGCGGCGCGGCCCTCCGGGGGCCGCTACGCGCTGGTGGCCTTCGCCTTCGTGCTGGCATTGCTGTCCAAGCCGATGGCGGTCACGCTTCCCGTCGTGTTGCTGCTGCTTGACTTCTGGCCGCTGGGCCGATTGCGCGGGGAGCCGGTGACGGTGCTGGGCCGGCGTTTGCCGGCGTACGCGGTGCTGTTCGCCGAGAAAGTCCCCCTGTTCGCCCTGTCTCTGGCATCGGGAATCGTGACGCTGGCGGCGCAAAAGTCGGCGATCGCGCCGCTCCATCTGGAGCCGCTCGGCTACCGGGTGATGAACGCGGCTGTTGCCTATGCGACCTACCTGTACGATACGGTTGTTCCGACGAAGCTCTCCTTGCTATACCCGCTGACCCAGCATCTGGGTTTTCTCAATTCGATTCTTCCGTCGCTGCTGGTGCTTGCCGCGATCAGCGCCGTGGCGCTAGTCTGCAGAAAGAAGTGCCCCTGGCTGCTGTTCGGCTGGCTCTGGTTCCTGCTGACGCTGCTGCCGGTGATCGGCCTGGTCCAGGTCGGACTGCAGTCACACGCCGATCGCTACATGTATTTGCCGTCGATCGGGCTTTTCCTGGCGCTGGGAGCGGCAGTTGCGCGGCTGAGCCGCGCGGTGTCGCGAAAGGTGCTGCTGGCGTTCGTGCCGGTGTTGCTGTTCTACTCGTTCATCGCATGGATCCAGGTCGGCTACTGGTCTGGATCTTACATGATGCTTACACGCAGTCTTGACGTCGTCGGCGACACCTTCCAGGCCCGGGTCATGCTCGCAAGCTTCTATATGCGCGAGGGACGGGTGAAAGAGGCGGAAGCGGAAGCGTTGAAAGGCGTTTCGATGAATCCCAGTTCGGCCGAGGCGTATGCTGTTCTAGGCCTCGCCCTGCTGGCAAAGAAGGACTATGCGGGCGCCGAACGGGCGTGCCGCATGGCCGTGAGCCTGTCTCCGGGAAATGCCGCGATGCTTTACAACCTCGCCATCGTCGTCGCGAAACAGGGGCGCAAGAAGGAATCGAGGCAGTTGTACGAACGCGCAATGAAGGTCGATCCGAGCCTGTATACGGGCAAGGACTATTCGAAGCGCACGGGACGCTGACTGAGCCAAACGCATTGCCAGGTATGCGGCGCACTCTGAATCCGGCCGGCTGGAGCCGGCACAGACAGGTGCTGCTCGATCAGGCCGAAGGCCTGCGCTGAGCCGACAAGGGTCAACACTCGCACGCGGCCCCGCGTGCTGGCAGGCGCACAAGAGCTTGCGGCTTTGGGCGAGGGCCGGAAGCCGTAACAAATCGTATCAATTGGGAAAACTAAGCGCGATACGTCTCGGCTATAATCCCACGCGAGAAAAGCACTCCCGATCGCGAGATTGGTTCACAGCGAGGTTTTCATGCGTCGATCCTTGGTGTTGATAGTGGCAGTTCTGGCAAGCTTGCTCATGGCAGGCTGCGGTAGCAGCGGCAGCTCCGCCGATGCGCCGGCCGGCGTGGTCGTGGTTCCCGGCGATGGCAGGGTCACCGTCACCTGGACTATGGATTCCAGCGTGGACTATTGGTTGTTCTATGCAATGGCGCCCAGCATATCAACCGGGAACTGGACCACGATACCCGGTTCAGCGGTGCTGATGGGCGCGACCTCGCCTCAGGTGGTGACGGGACTGACCAATGGCGCCGTCTATTCTTTCACGCTTAACGGGCGTATCAGCGGCGGCCCAGGCGGTTCAGGCACGCCCTCGGTGTCGGCGATACCCCGGCTCGCGGGAACCGCGAGTGCGACCAACCCCGCGCCTTGGACCGCGGGGGCGGCGCTAGGCGCCGATGATTTGCGTGGGGTGACCTGGGGCACGGTATTTGTCGCAGTCGGTGCCGGCGGCGCCATGTATTCGAGCGCCGACGGAATCACCTGGACCGCGTTGAACTCCGGCGTCGTCAGCAACCTCAACGCCGTGGCCTATCGTAGCGGCACCTATTTGGCGGCCGGTGACAACGGCACAATGCTTTACTCGACCGATGCAATAAACTGGGCGCCGCAAACCATGAGTTCCGCGAACAATCTGAATGCGGTTGCGGCCAGTTCCGCGTTATTTGTAGCGGTGGGCGCCAATGGGACGATTGTGTCCAGCCCCGACGGCATCACCTGGACCGCCGCGGCCAATTCAGGGACGACGAACGATTTGTATCAGGTGATATTCTCTCCCACGGGTCTGTGGATCGCGGTGGGCGCCAACGGCACCTTGCTCACCAGTACCGACGCCAGCACCTGGACTGCCGTCAACTCGGGCACAGCGCTCGACCTGAAGGGGATCGCTTATGGCACAAGCACGGCCACCAATGCCGGTTTGTATGTCGGCGTGGGCGCGAATGGAACGATCATCACCAGCCCCGATGCGGCAAACTGGACGGCGGCGCCCGGCGCGGTCACGCCGGGTACACTGTCTGCTATAAGCTACGGGACGCAATTCATAGCGGTCGGCGCCGGCGGCAGCATTTTCACCAGCACCGACGGCACGAACTGGGCAGCCCAGCCTTCGACCGTCAGCACTAATCTGAACGCGATCGTTCACGCCCCCTACATCTATTCGGTGGTCGGCGCGGCTGGTGTTAACCTGCTGGCGCAATAGCAACGCGGCTGTCGGTCAACGGCCGGGGTAGAAGCACAGCGCTTGTCTTGCGGACCGGCGCTTCGAATTTGCGCCGGGGCGGGGCTCCCTTAGAACCCATTTCAAAATGAGCCGTCATTCCGAGGCCCCCTCGACTACGCTCGGGGCAGGCTCTGGCCGGGGAATCTGCTTCTTCTTGATTTGACAGCAGATTCCTCGCTCCGCTCGGAATGGCACCTGTTGAAATCGTGATTTTAAAACGGCTTTTGAGAGTCTGTTTGGAAAAGCTAGGATATCCTTGGATCAGGTCGTTGCAGAATTCATTTCGGCGCGGGGTTCAGATAATGCCCGGACTTTCCGCCCTTTTTTTCCAGCAGCAATACCCCTTCGATGCGCATGCCGCGGTCCACTGCCTTGCACATGTCGTAAATGGTAAGCAGGCCTACGCTGACTGCGGTCAGCGCCTCCATTTCAACGCCGGTTCGGCCCAGAGTCTCGACCGTAACGATAAGCGTGATGCCGCAGCCGGCCGTGTCGGGTTCGAATTCGGCACTCACGCGGGTCAGCGCCAGCGGGTGCGCCAGCGGGATCAGATCCGCGGTGCGCTTTGCCGCCTGGATCGCGGCGAGGCGGGCCACTCCGAGCACGTCGCCTTTTTTTGCCGTTCCAGCTTGGATCAGGCGCAGGGTCGCCGCTTGCATGCGTATGCTGCCGCGGGCGCGGGCGCTGCGGCGCGTTTCGCCCTTGCCGCCGACATCGACCATGTGTGCCTGTCCGCGCGTGTCGAAATGCGTGAGCTTTTTCGTGTCGGCGGGGGAACTTCGTTTCATAGCAGAGTATCATATTACCATGCGTATCAGTAGCTTGCTCGTGCTGTTCATGGTGTTCGCGCCGCCCGCGCTGGCCGATGGTCTGCCCGACCTGGGCGATACCGCGCAACTCACCGTCTCGCCACAAATGGAGCGCCGCGTGGGGGAGGAGGCCATGCGCGACATTCGCCTGCACGATCCTGCATTCGATGACGATGCGGAGGCCACCGCGTATCTCAATACCCTTGGCGATCGTCTGGTGTCCAACAGCGCGGGCGCAAACCAGCCCTTCGAGTTTTTCCTGGTCAAGGATCCCACGCTGAACGCGTTCGCCCTGCCGGGCGGCTACATCGGCGTGAATACCGGGACCATCGTGACCGCTCAGAGCGAATCGGAGTTGGCGGCGGTGCTGGCGCACGAGATCGCGCACGTGACACAGCACCACATGGCGCGCATGGCCAGCAAGAATGGACAGCTGTCGCTGGCGATGCTGGCGGCTCTGGCGCTGGCGATCGTTGCGCGCAATTCCCAGGCGGGTTCGGCTGTGGCGACGATCGGTCAGGCAAGCGCAATTACAGCGCAGATAGGCTACACGCGCGAGTTCGAGCGCGAGGCCGACCGTATCGGCTTCCAGACACTGCGGAAATCCGGCTTCGATGTGCGCGCCATGCCCGCGTTTTTCCTGCGTATGCAAAGGGAGGAACGCCTGTCCGAAAACAACGCACCGGCCTATTTGCGCGACCACCCGGTTACCACCGAGCGCATCGCCGACGCCGAGAATCGGGTTCAGGGATTGCCGTACAAGCAGGTTCCCGACAGTCTCGACTTCGAATTGGTGCGCGCCAAGCTGCGCGCCGAGCAGGGCGCGCCGCGCGATACGCTGGCGCAGCTCGAAGCGGACCTGCGCGAAAAGAAATTCAGCAGCGAAATCGCGGCTCGCTATGGTGTAGCGGTGGCCTTGTTGCGCGCGCAGGAGCCGGCCCGCGCGGCGGCGGAACTCGCGCCCTTGCTTAAAACCACCGACCATCCCATGCTCGCAGGGCTGGATGCGCGCATCAAGCGAGCGAGCGGCGACGACAAGGGCGCGCTCGCCGTGCTGAAACAGGCGCTCCAGCGCTATCCAGACAACCGCGAACTCAACTATGAGTGCGTCGAAACGATGCAGCGGCTTGGGCAAAATCGCGATGCGCAGTCGCTGCTGGACCGGCAGATCGCGAATTTTCCGCGCGATGCGCGGCTGTATGAGCTGCGGGCGAAAAGTTATGCGTCCCAGGGCAAGCGACTGCTGGCGCACCAGGCGCAGGCCGAGGCCTACGCGCTGCAGGGCAGTCTGCCTGCGGCGATCGAGCAGTTGCAGCTGGCACAAAAAAGTGGCGACGGCGATTTCTATCAGCTATCCAGCGTAGACGCGCGCTTGCGCGATTTGCGAGCGCAGCTTGCGCAGCAGAAGAAAGACAACAATTAGCCCGCGGACTCAGCCCATTTTGCCGGGCGTTTCGAAATAGGCCTCGAACAGCAGATCAAAGGTCATCTCGGTTTCAGCAAGTAGCTGGTCCTCGCTTTCAGTTCGGCGCGCGGCGCCCTGCAGCAGTGTTTGCACCCCCGCGGCTTCGGCCACCTTGGTTTCGCCCGCGTTGAGCGCATGAATGAGTGCGCCAATGCGCGCGAGACCGGCATTCTGGTCCAGCTTGAAGCCGGCGAGGATTTCCTCGAATGTGACTTTGTTCTTCGAGTTGCAAAACGTCGCACCGGCGTAGCCGTAGCTGATCGCGTTCTCTGGACAATCCTGGTGCTTATCCAGCCACAACAGCGTCGCTTCCGGGTCGATGAAGCGTCGGATCAGCCAGGCGGACGCCAGCTGGTCGGCCCACAGGGGTTTGCGCGTCGCCCAGATGCGCCGGAAATACAGCTTGCCGGTCGTATCAGGCGTGCCGCTCTTTTTCTGCGCATCGGGGAACATCAGCGAGCGCACCGCCTGCTCGGCCTCGGCCAGAGTGCGCGCTGCACGCTCTTTCGCCTGCGACGGAAAAAAGTCGAGCGTGCTGACGATCTTGTAGTCGCGCTTGTGCTTGCTGAGCAGACGCATGATCGACACCGGATCGGAAACGCCGAAGGCGGCCCTCAGGCCCTCCACGGTCTTGATCAGGTCGTCATAATTCTGTGTGCGATCGAACAGGGCGAGGAACTGCCGCGCCTGCGCCTCGTCCAGACTGTTCACCGAAAGCAGGTGGGCCGAACCGTTGATGCGCGCAATGTGGTCGCTCAGATGGCTCAGGCTCTGGCGTGCCGCCGGGGTATCGGGCAGAAGGAATACCCCGTCGCGCAGTACCGCGCAGCCCAGGGATTCGAGCGTGCGCAGCACGCGCATGCGCGCAGCCGGATCATCCGTGGGCAGGACAGTGACGTAGGCGAGCCAGCGCGCGTTGGCTGCGGCCCTGGCGCCTTCGGTGGCCATCGCTATCGGGCCCGAGCGTCTTGGCACGCGGCGTGTTGCGCAGCGGCGCGTCCGCCCTGTGTCAGATCTGCATCGCCATTGGCCGCTGCATTGTCCATGCTTGTCCCGTCCCCGATAAGCGATTTTATCAATTTGCACGAGCCGCTTCCAGCCAATCTCCGGCCAATCAGCCAACCTTATCAGTAAATCAAAATCTCTGGCTTGTGAGCGCACTCGCCACTGCGCACAATACTCGCAGTTTTGCTGTTGCCGGCTTGGGGCCAGGCCAGCAAACCAATTCAAAAAAGAGGCAAAAGGGATGTCCAAACTTGTCCATCCTCACGGAGGGGGGTCGCTCAAGCCATTGCTGCTAGAGCGCGCTGCGCTGAAAGCGGAATTGGCGCGGGCGCAAGCGTTGCCGCGACTGCGGGTGTCGTCGCGCGAAAAGGGCGACCTCATCATGCTCGGCATCGGCGGCTTCACGCCGCTCGATGGCTTCATGACCCACGCCGACTGGCAGGGCGTATGCGACGGCTATCGCATGGCGGACGGCCTGTTCTGGCCGATTCCGATCACGCTTTCCGCCGGCGCGCAGACGGCGGCGGGCATCAAGGCGGGCAGCGAACTCGCGCTCGTCGACCCCGATTCGGAGGAGATCCTCGCGACCATCAAAGTAACCGAGAAATACGCGATCGATAAGGCGCACGAATGCATGTCGGTGTTCCGCACCGCGGATGCCGATCATCCCGGCGTGAAAATGGTCCTGGGGCAGGGCGACGTCAACCTCGCCGGCCCCGTCAAAGTGCTCTCCGACGGAGGCTTCAAGGAAAAATACGGCGCGCTGTTCATGACTCCGGCGGAGACCCGCGCCGAATTCGAACGCCTCGGATGGTCGAAGGTGGCGGCGTTTCAGACGCGCAATCCCATGCATCGCTCGCACGAGTACCTGGCCAAGGTGGCGATCGAGGTATGCGACGGCGTACTGGTGCATTCGCTGCTGGGCGCACTCAAACCCGGCGATATCCCGGCCGATGTGCGCACACGCGCAATCTCGGCGCTGATGGACAGGTATTTCGTGAAAAACACCGTAGTGCAGGCCGGCTATCCGCTGGACATGCGCTATGCCGGCCCGCGCGAAGCGCTGCTGCACGCGTTGTTCCGCCAGAACTACGGCTGCTCGCACCAGATCGTCGGCCGGGACCACGCCGGCGTGGGCAGCTATTACGGCCCCTTCGACGCGCACCATATTTTCGACCAGATTCCGGCCGGATCGCTGGAAACCCAGCCGCTCAAGATCGACTGGACTTTCTGGTGCTACCAGTGCGGCGGCATGGCGTCGGCGCGCACCTGCCCGCACGAAGAGAAGGACCGCCTGAATGTTTCCGGGACCAAGCTGCGCAAATGGCTGTCCGAAGGCAGCCCGGTGCCGGCCGAGTTCAGCCGGGCGGAGGTGCTTGCGATTCTGCGCGACTATTACGCCACGCTAGCAGCGCACGAAAAAGTCGAAGTGAAGCTCGCCGGACATTCCGCGCGCTAGCTCGAGAATTTGCTTTCCGAAATTGTTTTTTCTAGGAGGTAGTAACGATGCCGACATTCGTCCGTACCGAAAAATGCGACGGTTGCAAGGGGCAGGACAAGACCGCGTGCATGTATATTTGCCCGCACGACCTGATGCATCTGGACCGGGACGGTTCCGTGACTGGCCATTCGATGAAGGCCTACAACGTGGAACCGGAGCAGTGCTGGGAGTGCTATTCCTGCGTCAAGATCTGTCCGCAGAGCGCGATCGAAGTGCGCCATTACGCGGACATCGTTCCACTCGGCGCCTCGGTGCAGCCCTTGCGTGGCACCGATTCCATCATGTGGACCATCAAGTTCAGGAACGGGACCATGAAGCGCTTCAAGTTTCCGATCCGCACGACGCCGGAAGGCTCGGCTGATCCCTACGGCGGCAAGCCGAAGGCGGACATGGCCGACATCGAAAAGCCCGACGTGCTGTTCACCAAGGGGCTGCACGCGGGCGACCGTAGTCAGTTCATCGAGGGGTAACGCGGACCACGAATGGGTGGCGAGCGAGGGATGGCGCGGGGTGGCCTATCCTCAACTGTCACTGACCTAATTTACTATACGGCAGGGCGCTCCAGGGTTGGGCGCAGCCGTTCATGAAGGGGCAAGCAATGGCTGAATACGTTTTTGGAAATCCGGAAGTCATCGAAGAAGAAGTCGACATACTCATCATCGGTGGCGGTATGGCCGCCTGCGGCTCGGCATTCGAAGTCCCGCGCTGGGCCGAAGGCACAGGACTGAAAGTCAAGCTGGTGGACAAGGCGGCGCTGTCGCGCTCGGGCGCGGTGGCGCAGGGCCTGTCGGCGATCAACACCTACCTTGGCGAGAACGACCCCGCGGATTACGTGCGCTACGTGCGCAATGACCTGATGGGCATCATCCGCGAAGACCTGGTCTACGACGTCGGCCGCCATGTGGACGACTCGGTGCACAATTTCGAGGACTGGGGCCTGCCGATCTGGAAAGCGAAGGGGGATGAAGAAAAATCGCTGCGCAACGGAGGCAAGCCGGTGCGCTCGGGCAAATGGCAGATCATGATCAACGGCGAGTCCTACAAGTGGATCGTGGCCGAGGCGGCGAAAAAGGCCCTGGGCATGGACAATATCCAGGAGCGCGTGTTTATCGTGCGCCTGATCAACGACAAGAACGATCCGACACGCATCGCCGGCGCGGCGGGCTTTTCGGTGCGCGAGCATAAGCTTTACATCTACAAGTTCAAGTGCTGCATGCTCGCAGCCGGCGGCGCAGTCAACGTGTTCCGCCCGCGCTCGGTGGGCGAGGGCGGCGGGCGCGCCTGGTTCCCGGTGTGGAACGCCGGTTCGACCTATTCGATGGCGGCCGAAGCTGGCGCCGAGATGTCGATGATGGAAAACCGCTTCGTGCCGGCGCGCTTCAAGGACGGGTACGGCCCGGTCGGCGCCTGGTTCCTGCTGTTCAAGGCCAAGGTGATAAACGGCATGGGCGAAGACTACAACGCGCTGCGCGGCGATATCATCAAGGACGAGAAGCGCTTCGGTAAGTACGGACAGGGCGTGCCGGGCACCTGCCTCCGGAATCACATCATGCTGGAGGAAATGATCGCCGGCCGCGGCCCGATTCTGATGGATACGCCGGCAGCGCTCGCCAAACTGGGCGAGAAAATGACGCCGAAGGAACTCAAACACCTCGAAGCCGAGGCCTGGGAGGATTTCCTCGACATGACCATCAGCCAGTGCGGTATCTGGGCGGGCGAGAACATCGAGCCGGATAAAACCATGTCGGAAATCATCCCGACCGAGCCCTACCTGCTCGGCTCGCACTCCGGCTGCGCCGGGCTGTGGGTGTCCGGCCCGACCGATCTGCCCGGCGTGCCCAAGGAATGGTCCTGGGGCTATCGCAGCATGACTACGGTGAAAGGCCTGTTCTCGGCCGGCGACGGCGTCGGCGCCTCCGGCCACAAGTTCTCCTCGGGTTCGCATGTCGAAGGGCGCATCGCCGGCAAGGCAATGGTCAAGTTCGCCTTGGACAACAAGGACTGGAAGCCCGAGCTCGAGCGCACCAAGGAAGAACTGGTCGAGGAAATCTACCGTCCGGTGCGCACCTTCCTCGAGCACAAGGATTACACCACCGCGATCGACGTCAACCCGAACTACATCACGCCCAAGATGCTGCAGTTCCGGCTGCAGAAAATCATGGACGAATACGTGGCCGGCGTGGGATCCTTCTATCGCACCAACAAGAAGCTGCTCGAGATCGCGGAATTCAAGCTCGAGATGCTGAAGGAAGACTCGCTCAAGATGCGCGCCAAGGACCTGCACGAACTGCTGCGCGCCTGGGAGAACTACCACCGCATCATGTCCGCCGAGGCGCATATGAAGCACATACAGTTCCGTGAGGAAACCCGCTATCCGGGCTTCTACTACCGCATGGACCACAACTATATCGACGACGAGAACTGGAAATGCTTCAGCAACTCGCGCTATGACAAGGCGACGAAGAAGTGGACGCTGAAGAAGGTGCCCTACGTGCAGATCATCAAGTAGCCCGCGCACGTTTCCGCGTCTAGTCAGGGCGCTCGAACAAGGGGGCTATGCCCCCTTGTCCCCCCCGGGGACTCCCTTCGGGGCGTAGATCTCTCCGAGTCAGCGGAAGCTCTCATCGGGTTCGAAGCCCAATTCGAGCTTCCTCAATTTGGAACAGGGTCTGGGTATAATCTACCCGGACCTTTTTTATTGTTCGCCGGTATTTCAGGACAAGGCCATGAGCAAGGAACACAGCGATCCCAGTCCCCTTCAGCCGCCCGAAGGGTCCGACAGGCCGGTCACCAAGGAGTACAGCGATCCCAGCCCGGTCACGCCGGTGCAACCGGTGCAGCTCGGGCCTGACGACAGCTTCCAGTTCCGCTGCCACAAGGGCATCGCCTGCTTTAACAAATGCTGCGAGAACATCGATATCATGCTCGCGCCCTACGACCTGCTGCGGCTGAAAAAACGCCTCAAACTTTCGTCGCGCGATTTCATCGACAATTTCACACGCGATTTTGCCATGGACGGCCACGGCATGCCCGGACTGAAGCTCGCGACCAAGGACGAGTCTCCGGCCTGCGTGTTCCTCACGCCTGAAGGCTGCGGCGTTTATGCCGACCGGCCTTCGGCCTGCCGCTACTATGCGCTCGGCCTCCTTTCGATGCGCAAGAAGGACTCGCCCACCGACGAGGACTCCTATTTCGTGGTGAAAGAGGATCATTGCCTGGGTCATGCCGAGCCGAAGACGCAGACGGTGCGCGACTATCGCCGGGAACAGGGACTGGAGGACTACGATGCGATCAACCGCGAGTGGCGCCAGATCATACTGAAGAAGCGCTCCAGCGGCCCGACCGTGGGCAGGCCTTCGGAGCGCAGCATGGAATTGTTTTTCCTCGCGAGCTACGATCTCGACGGTTTTCGCGAATTCATTTTCAGCTTCGGTTTCACCGATCTGTTCGAACTCGATGCGGCGGAAAAGCAGGTGCTGTTCGAGAACGACGAGGCGCTGCTGCGCTTTGCTTTCCGCTTTCTCAAGCAAGCGCTGTTCGGGGAGACGACTATCCCGGTGAGGGCCGATGCGGCCGAAAAGCGGCGTGAACGCTATCGGCAGAGAGTGGAACAAATGGAGCGCGAGGGCGTCGAGCGCAAGGTGCTCGATCAGGACGCGCAGTACGCCAGCCTCGACGACGAAGGCCCGACGGACGAATGAACGACCTGCACGACACCCGGCGCCTGGACGCCGACCTCGACCGCATCGAGGCCGAACCCTATTACGAGCCGGTGGGGGGGGAAGTCGCGTTGTTCGAGGCAGCCTGGGCGAGCCGGGTGCCGGTGCTGCTGAAGGGTCCTACAGGCTGCGGCAAGACGCGCTTCGTCGAGCACATGGCCTGGCGCCTGGCGCGACCGCTGGTCACGGTGTCTTGCCACGACGACCTCACCGCCTCCGACCTCGTCGGGCGCTTTCTTATCGTGGACGGCGAAACCGTGTGGGTGGACGGGCCGCTCGCGCGTGCGGTGCGTTCAGGCAGCCTGTGCTATCTCGATGAGATCGTGGAAGCGCGCAAGGACACCACCGTGGTGATCCACCCGCTTGCCGACAAGCGCCGCATCCTGCCAATGGAAAAGCGCGGCGAACTTCTGCGCGCGCCGGCGGAGTTCATGCTCATCCTTTCCTACAACCCGGGCTACCAGAGCGTGCTGAAGGAGTTGAAGCATTCGACGCGGCAGCGCTTCGTCGCCATCGAGTTCGACTACCCGCGCGCCGACCTCGAGGCGCAGATAGTCGTCACCGAGACCGGCATCGACGCGTCCACGGCAGAGCGCCTGGTGAAATTCGCCGCGATGACGCGCAACCTCAAGGGCAGCGGCCTGGACGAAGGCGCGAGCACGCGCCTGCTGGTGCATGCGGCGCAGTTGATGCGCCGCGGCGTGGTGCCCCGCGCCGCCTGCGCCGCGGCGATCTCGCTCGCTTTGAGCGACGATCCGGAAATGCTCGCCGCGATCGACGAACTCGCGTCGGCGGTGTTCTGATGCACCGCCCGCGCGCCCAGGAGCAGTTGGAGCCCCTCCGCCCCACCCGGGACTAGCGCGGGCTGTTAACTGCTCGTGCCTATAATGCGCTGCAACTTGGACGCGGGCACCAGTGTAGCTTCATATCGAACGGAATAGCATCCGCCATGCGCGCGACCGATCTTCCTTACTCGCGGGCCGAACTCGAGGACAAGCTCGACGACATCCTTTGCGCCGCGCTGTCTTCGCGGCGCAGCGCTGCCGCGATAGCGGCAGGCATCGCGCCGCTTTCCAGAACGCAGCAGGAATTCGTGCTGGGTTGGGCCCAGGTCGCGGCGCAGAACGTCGCAGAGCTGGGCTATCAGTTCACGGCACAGGCGCCGCAGGCTCTGGCGCTGTTCGGCCAGACCGGGACCGAGAAATGGCTGCTGCGTGCCCTGGACGCGTACGACAAGCAGGGGCTGTATCCTGCCTGCGCCGCACTGAAGGATCTTTCCGGCTTCAAGCGCCACAGTGACGCCGCCGGGGAGGGCGTGGCGCTCACCGACGTGAGGCGCGTGCTCGAACTGTTCCTGCGCGGCCTGGCTGGGCGCGGGCTGCAGCTCGAAGCCGCAGACGACACCTGGACCGACACCGAGACGATCTTCCTGCCCGCGCGCATCGCCGCATATGCCGCGCGCGAGCAGAATTTCCGCCTGTACAAGGCGATTGCGGTGCATCACTGGGCACAGGCGCGTTACGGCAGCTTCAACGCCGAGCTCGCGCCAGTGATCGCGGCCTATGTCGCGCCCGAACGCGCCCTCGCATGGCTCAATCTGCTGGAAGCGATCCGGCTGGAAAGCCAGGTGGGGCGGTCCTATGCCGGACTCGCCGCCTTGCTCGCTTCACTGCGCGCGGATCTTCCGGCAAGCCTCGCCGCGGCCAAGGAGCGTCTGTCGCAGGCCGACAGCTCGGTCGCCGACAGCCTTTTGCTGCTGCGCGAGCTCTATCCGCTGCAGCCGCCCGCGCCTTTCCCCTACATGGGCAGCTTGCATCCGCAGCGCGCGGCCGAGGTGCGCGAGCAGCGCATCGCTAAGGAGCGGCGGGCGCTGTACACGGAGCTGGCGCAATTGCGGCTGGCCGCGCAGGCCGAACGCGGGGAGCCGCAGCCTGGCGAGCCCGAGCTCGACGCGGAAAGCTCATTCGACACCCTGGAGTTCGAGCTGCAGATCGACGGGGAGGTGGTGGCGCCTCCAGAGGAAGTCGCCAGACTGATGCGTTCGATCATCCAGGACTTCGGCGAGATTCCGGAGGACTACCTGCTTGCTTCCGGCCCGGGCGCCTACGCGCCGGATGCGCTGCCTGCGGGCGAAGCCGCAGGCGAACTTGGCGAAAGCCAGGCCGCGGGCGGCAGGTTGTATGACGAGTGGGATTTCCGCCGGCGCGACTACCGCAAGGACTGGTGCGTGCTGTTCGAGTCCGACGTGCTGCAGGGGGATCCAGGCTACGTCGCCGCGGTGCGCGCGCGCTACGCCGGCCAGATCGCACAGTTGCGACGCCGCTTTGAGGTGCTGCGCGGCGAGGACAGGCTCGCGCGGCGCCAGAGCGAAGGCGAGGATATCGACTTCGACGCCGTGGTCGAGGCCTATGCCGACCGCGCCGGCGGCATCGAAGCCTCGGAGCGCCTGTTCGTACAGCGCCGGCGCAGCGAGCGCAACATCGCCGTGATGTTCATGGTAGACATGAGCGGCTCGACCAAGGGTTGGATCAATGCCTGCGAGCGCGAAGCGCTGGTGCTGCTGTGCGAGGCGCTGGAAGCGCTTGGCGACCGCTACGCCATTTACGGCTTCTCCGGATGGACGCGCAAGCGCTGCGAGATCTACCGCATCAAGTCCTTCGGCGAGGACTACGGCGAGGCGGTGCGCGGCCGTATAGCCGGGGTGGAGCCGCGGGATTACACGCGCATGGGCGTCGCGATCCGGCATCTCACCGGCATCCTCAACGAGGTCGAGGCGAAGACGCGCATTCTGTTCACTCTGTCCGACGGTAAACCCGACGATTTTCACGACGGCTACCGCGGCGACTATGGCATCGAGGACACGCGCCAGGCGCTGATCGAAGCGCGCCAGTCCGGCATCCATCCCTTCTGCGTCACCATAGACGAAGAGGCGCGCGACTATCTGCCGCACATGTACGGACGGGCGAACTGGGTGCTGATAGACGACGCGGGACAGTTGCCGCTTAAAACGGCGGATGTGTATCGGCGCATGACCAGCTGAAGCGCTGCGCAGCGCCGGCCGCCGGCCGCCGGCGAAAACTTGGGAAAGAGCCGCGCCTGCATTACAATTATGAACTGGGCGCCTGCCCACCCTTCACTCTATCCGCCCTGCCAATTTCACCTCCTGGAGCTCCCCCGTTGCAGATCGTTTGCCTTGATTTGGAAGGCGTGCTGGTCCCCGAAATTTGGATCGAGTTTTCACGGCGCACCGGTATTGCCGAGTTGGCGCGAACCACGCGCGACGAGCCGGATTACGACAAGCTGATGCGCGGCCGCATCGACATACTCGGCGCGCGCGGGCTGGGCCTGCCCGACATCCAGAGGGTCATTGCCGGCATGCGCCCGCTGGCGGGCGCGCGCGAGTTCCTCGACTGGCTGCGTGGGGAATATCAGGTGGTGATCCTGTCGGACACCTATTACCAGTTTGCGGCGCCGCTGATGCGCTCGCTCGGCTATCCGACGCTGTTCTGCCACGAACTCGTGGTCGAGCCGGGCGGTCGCGTGCGCGACTACCGGCTGCGCATGCAGGACCAGAAACGCGCTTCGGTTCGAGCCTTCAAAGAGCTCAATTTTCGCACCATTGCCGCGGGCGATTCCTACAACGACACCAGCATGCTGGCCGAAGCCGATGCGGGAATCCTGTTCTGCCCCCCCGCTAATGTGGCAGCCGAGTTTCCGCAGTACCCGGTGGCCGGCGACTATGACGAACTGCGGCGGGCCGTCGCCGACGCCAGCGGCGCCTGAGGCGTATCCTACGGGTATCCGGTTGCTGACATTGATCTGGAGACCAAAATGAGCGACGCGAAGAAGAAAAGCAGGCCGCATTCCCTATCCGCCAAACCGGCCGACAGTGCCGACCGCACGCTCGATGTGCTGCATTTCGAACGCGATCCGCTGCGCGCCATCTTTGCGCCGAAAAGCGTGGCGGTGATCGGCGCGACCGAGAAAGAGGGCAGGGTCGGGCGCACGGTGCTGTGGAACCTCATAAGCAATCCATTTGGCGGCACTGTCTATCCGGTCAACAAGCAGCACCATCACGTGCTTGGGATCAAGGCCTATCCGACAATAGGCAGCATACCCGAGCCGGTCGATCTGGCGGTCATCGTCACACCCGCCCCGACGGTGCCGGGGATCGTCGGCGAGTGCGTCGCTGCGGGCGTGAAAGGCGCGATCATCATCTCCGCCGGGTTCAAGGAGGCGGGAGCCGCCGGACTGGATCTAGAACGCCAGATCACCGAACAGGCGCGCGGCAAGATGCGCCTGATCGGTCCAAACTGCCTCGGCGTGATGCGACCCAGGACGCACCTGAATGCCACCTTTGCGAGCGCAATGGCGCGTCCAGGCACGGTCGGCTTCATCAGCCAGAGCGGGGCGCTGCTTACAGCCGTGCTCGACTGGAGCTTTCGCGAAAACGTCGGCTTCAGCGCCTGTGTTTCCGTCGGCTCGATGCTCGACGTCGACTGGGGCGATCTGATCAACTTTCTTGGCGATGATCCGCACACGCACAGCATCATGATTTACATGGAGTCCATCGGCGACGCGCGCTCCTTCATCTCCGCCGCGCGCGAAGTCGCGCTGACCAAGCCGATCATCGTGATCAAGGCGGGGCGCACCGCGGCTGCCGCAAAGGCTGCGGCCTCGCACACCGGCGCGCTCGCCGGCAGCGACGATGTGCTCGACGCGGTGTTCCGCCGCTGCGGCGTGCTGCGCGTCAACTCGATTTCCGACCTGTTCTACATGGCTGAGGTGCTGGCCAAACAGCCGCGCCCATCGGGCCCGCGCCTTAGCATCGTCACCAATGCCGGCGGGCCGGGCGTGCTCGCCACCGACACCTTGATAGCGCTCGGCGGCGAACTGGCCGAGTTGTCAGACGAATCGATCGGGGCGCTGGACAAGGTGCTGCCGCCGCACTGGAGCCATGGCAATCCGATCGACATCTTGGGCGACGCCGATCCGGAGCGCTACGCGCAGGCGCTCGCGATCGCAGCAAAGGACCCGAACAGCGACGGGCTGCTGGTGGCGCTTACGCCCCAGGCGATGACCGATCCGACCGAAACGGCAAGGCGCTTGACCGCTTTCGCCGTGACCCGCGGCAAACCGGTGCTCGCGAGCTGGATGGGCGGGAAGGACGTGGCCGCGGGCGAGGCGATTCTGAACCAGGCGAACATCCCGACCTTCGGTTATCCGGACACCGCGGCGCGCATCTTTACCCTGATGTGGCGCTATGCGTATAACCTGCGCGGCCTGTACGAAACGCCGATGCTGGTGGAGCCCGCGGCGGATGCGGTGCCGGACCGGGCGCGCGTAGACCGGCTCATCCGCGACGCGCGCGCGTCCGGCCGCAGCTTGCTTTCCGAGTTCGAGTCGAAGCAGGTGCTGGCGGCGTATGGCATTCCCACCGTGCCGACGCGCATTGCAGGCAGCGAAGACGAAGCAGTGCAATGCGCCGACGAAATCGGCTATCCGGTGGTGCTTAAACTGCATTCGCACACGATCAGCCACAAGACCGACGTGGGCGGCGTGCGCTTGAATCTCGCCGACGCGCAGGCGGTGCGAGGCGCGTACCGCGCGATCGAATCTGCGGTGAAGGCGGGGAACAAAGCGCCGGCAGGCGGCGGCGAAGGCTTTCTTGGCGTGGCGGTGCAGGCCATGGTCAAGCTCGACGGCTACGAGCTGATCGTCGGCAGCAGCATCGACACGCAATTCGGCCCGGTGCTGCTGTTCGGCGCGGGCGGACAGCTGGTCGAAGTGTTCCGCGACCGCGCGCTGTCGCTGCCGCCGCTCAATACCACGCTGGCGCGGCGCATGATGGAGCAAACGACGATCCACAAGGCACTGCTCGGCGTGCGCGGCCGCGCTCCGGTGGACCTCGACGCGCTCGCGCGCCTGCTGGTGCAGTTCAGCCAGCTGGTCGTGGAGCAGCCCTGGATCAAGGAGATCGACATCAACCCGCTGCTCGCTGCCGCAGGGGACGCGGGAATCATCGCGCTCGATGCGCGCATCGTGCTGCACGCGGCGGATATCGGCGAGGATCAATTGCCCCGGCTCGCGATTCGTCCTTACCCGACGCAATACGTTTCGGCGTGGACGTCGAAGGGCGGCATGGCGGTCACCATTCGTCCGATTCGTCCCGAGGACGAGCCGCTGATAGTGAAGTTCCATGCGACCCTGTCGGAACAAAGCGTTTATACGCGCTACTTCCACTTTATCCAGTACAACCAGCGCGTCGCTCACGAACGCCTGACGCGGCTGTGCTTCATCGATTATGACCGCGAGATGGCGCTGGTGGTCGAGCGCGCGGATCCCAAGACGGGCGAGCGCGCCATTCTTGCGATAGGGCGCCTGAGCAGGTTGCACCAAACGGCGGAAGCCGAGTTCGCCATTCTGGTCAGCGATGCCTACCAGCGACACGGCTTCGGCGGCGAGCTGCTGCGCCGCCTGGTGCAGATCGGGCGCGACGAAAAGCTCAAGCGCATCGTCGCCACCATCCTGGCCGAGAACGTCGCCATGCAACACGTCTCGCGCAAGATCGGGTTCAAGCTGAAGCGGGACGAATCGGAGCTGCACGCGGAACTGGATCTGTCGAAGCCGTGAAGCGCGTAGGGCGGACTCGGCTGGCTTTGGTTGAAATGCCGCCGAAGCGCGCGCCGGCGTCCTGCCCGATTGGCATGCTGCCTTCGCTGCACCGGTCACCGAAAAGCGAGTCATGGAATCCAAACTGAACGAGCTCGAGGCCAAGATCTGCCTCGCCGAAGACCTGCTCGACGCGCTCAATCGCACGGTGTATCGCCAGCAACAGCAGATAGACCGATTGCAGCAGGAAATTCGCGCCCTGCGTCAGCAACTGCTGCAAGCGGCGCCGGCCGAGGTAGCGAGCCCGGGCGACGAGATTCCGCCGCACTACTGAGGCGAACACGGCAGAGCTTAGCGACCGGGTCGGGCCTATCCCTTGGCGGGCTCGTCGTCGCCAGCCAGTTGCGGATACTCGCCCGCGAGCACTGCCCCGTCCCTGCGCCAGGCGTGACAGCCGTCGACAAAGGACAGGGTGCGCGTGTCGGGCCACTGCCGTGGATCTTCCCCGGTCTGCAATTGCCGGGCGAGGCGGTCGGGAAAAGAGGCCTGCATGTAGGTGTTCGCCACCTGGCCGAGAAGATCGGTCAGGTGCGTGCAGCCTAGCGTGCCGCCGAGGACTTCCCTCACCGTGCGTGTAAAGCCGGGTCCGATGCGCAGGCCGATCAGCTTGCGGTAATCGGCGGCGATGTCGGTGCACGCCGGCCACGGCGCGCTCAGGATCTTCGCTTCCGCGTCGCGTATCTGATAGTCGTCGTCGATGACGACGCGCAGCGAAAGGTGATGAATCAGTTCGCCCGCCGACACCTCAGGTCGCGAGTTGAAGGGTACCGATTGCCCTTTCTCGTCGGCGACGCTGGCCTCTATCTGCCACAAGCCGTCTTTGCGCCGGTATCCGCGGCAGACGATCTGTCGCGTATGTACCCATTCCTTGTCTTCATCTTGTTCGTCCAGCATCGATTGGTCCTTGTCCGCGTCGAATTTCGCCCTGGTCGCTGCGGGTCAGGCGCCTGGGGTCAGAAAGTCCGCGCCGATCGCACCGACCTTGACGTAAATCAGCGCGCCTTCGGCGCCGGTGTAGGGCGTGTGGCGGCTCCCGCGCGGATTGCGCAGCCAGGTGCCTGCGGCATAGTGGCCATGTTCGTCGCTGAAAACGCCGTCGAGGACCAGAATTTCCTCGCCGCCGGGATGCGCATGCGTATTGAAGCGCGTTTGCGCTGCCCAGCGCACCAGCGCCGTGCTGACGCCGTCGTGCTCATGCAGAGGCATGACCGACAGACCGGGGACCAGTCCCGGATGCCAGGCGGCCGTCGTGGTGGCTATGTGCACCGGTTCAGTGTCTTGCGCAGCAAACTGCCAGAGCTTGACAAACAGCGTGCAGCCGCCGCGGGAGAATGGGGCGTGGCTGGTGCCCGGCGGATTGCGCAGATAAGTGCCTGCAGGGTAATCGCCGTGCTCGTCCGAGAATACGCCGTCGAGCACGAGAATCTCTTCGCCGCCGTCGTGCACATGCCGGTCGAAACGTGAATCCGCAGCGTAACGAACGATGCTCGTGGCTCGTGCCACCTCTCCGCCGATGCGGTCGAGCATGCGCCGGTCCACGCCAGGCAGCGGCGACGCGGTCCAGACTGCGTCGCTCGTGCTTTGCACGATGCGCTGATTGAAATCGCTGTTCAGGTCCACAGGGCGAAAGGGTACATCAAACCGCGTATCTTTTCCTTATCGGAGGCGTAGGCGAAACTCGTCCAGCGATGAGCAGGCCTGCTTAGGGCGCCTAACAAAATCGTCCTCACGCGCCTGATTTAGAGGAGCACGAGGGGAGGCGCCCCGAAGGTAGGCCCCGCAGGGGGATTTCCCCTCGTTTTGTTAGACACTCTTAGCGCTTGGCCGGCACAACCTTGACCGCGATGTCCTGCAGCTTCTTCGACTTGATGACCTGGCCGTCCAGGGCCGCTTCCTTGAGCGTGCCGCCGTAGGCAACGGAGAGGAGCTGGCTGTAAAAGACCACCGGCATGTCGAGCTTGGTGCCATACTTCTTGTTGATCTCGGACTGGTAGACTTCGACGTTCGCCTGGCACAGCTGGCAGGGGGTGCAGATCACGTCCGCGCCGTGATCGTAGGCCGACTCGACGATGTTCTTGATTTGCTTGTACGCCTTGTCCGGCTCGCAGAATGCGAGCGAGCCGCCGCAGCAGCTGACCTTTTCCTCGTATTTGGCCATCGGCTCGCCGCCCACGGTCTCGACCAGCTTATCGAGGTACATGGGGTTCT
>Ga0307375_10001469_pt1 | contig 25676 bp, 28 predicted proteins | sample TR1MG_FD_202531 | JGI IMG/M metagenome (GOLD analysis project Ga0307375, IMG submission 202531) | Soil microbial communities from Risofladan, Vaasa, Finland - TR-1 | ecosystem: Environmental > Terrestrial > Soil > Coastal area > Acid sulfate soil | place: Finland: Risofladan, Vaasa | collected...
CACAACCAGTTCGTCGTGAACTATTTCAAGTCACTCGGAGTGGTCTTCATCAATGATGTCGCTCTCGTACCGGCCGGCGCACCCGTGATGTTGAGCGCCCATGGTTCACCGCCCGAGGTCATCGACGCCGCTCGTCAGTCGGGAGGAACGGTCATCGATGCGGTCTGCCCGCTCGTCACCAAGGTGCACCACGAACTGAAGGTTCGCGCCCGCAAGGGCTACACCGTGCTGTACGTGGGCCACGACGGCCACGAAGAGGCTGTCGGCACGATGGCGGTCGCCCCCGAATCGGTCCACCTGATTGAGTCGACCGACGATATCGACCGGATCGTCGGTCTCGATGGCCCCTTCGCCCTGCTGAGCCAGACGACGCTGAGCCTCGACGAGTGGCAACATCTGCGAGAATACGCGGAATTGAAGTTTCCAGATATCTGGATGCCGAACCGCAGTGACCTCTGTTTTGCGACGACCAACCGTCAGGCAGCGCTGCGGGCCGTGGCGGCTCAGGCCGACGCCGTCATCGTCATCGGCTCCGCCAACTCGTCGAATACCGTCGCCCTCACCAAGGTCGCCGAGGCGGCAGGATGCCCTCGCGTCCTCCTCGTGAACGGCGCTTTTGAACTGCCCGACGACCTCACCGGTGTCGTGGCGGTGACCGCGGGAGCCTCGGCGCCCGAGTCACTGGTGAACGAGGTTCTTGAATTTCTCGATCCGACCGACGGGGTGACCGTCAAGTCGGTAACCGTCGAAGACGAATACTTCCCACCGCCACCTGAACTGCGAGAACTCCTGAAGACCCTTTCGGCGGTCCTGGACTTGACCCTGCGAACTCCCGAGATGTCGTCGTTCGACGGGCAGGCGGATCGGGAGTTCACGGCCGCCGAAGTACTTTCTGCTTCCAGTCGTTGACCGGCCTCAATGGGGCTCAATGTTAGTATTTGCCAGTGAGTTCCTTCCCCAGCATGGATGTCTCAACACGTGAGCAGTGGCTGGACATCGTCGATCACACCGTGGCCGCCCAGCCCCGTGTGGCGCGTCAGCTTCTGGCCATGATCCGAGGACTCAGCGATATCACCGACGGTTTCTCCATTGACCAAATGGCCCACTCCCTTCAAACCGCCACTCGGGCTGAACGCGACGGCGCCGACGAGCAGGTCATCGTCGCGGCACTCCTGCACGATGTCGGGAAGTTGATCTCGGTAATCAATCACCCGAGGATCGCTGCGGAGATCCTTCGCCCCTACGTGCGCGACGACGTATTCCGCATGATCGCGCATCACCAGGACTTTCAGGGTCGCTGGTACTACTCGCATCTTGGGCTTGACCCGGAGCTGCGGGCTCGACACGTGGGACAACCGTGGTTTGGGCTCGCCGAGCAGTTTGCCGACTCGTGGGATCAGAAGGCGTTCGATCCCGAGTACCAATCCGAAACCCTCGAACATTTCGAACCCATGGTGGTCCGGGTGTTCGCTCAACCAATGAATATTGCAGGTTAATCATGGCCACAACTGATCTTGAGAAGCGTCGTATCAAGCGCCTGCGCGCCTACGCGATCGAACAGGCGCTCGCGCGTCTGGAGGACGAACACCCCGGCTTCCAGCCCGAATCGATCGTGGCGTCGATCTGCGCCTACGAGGAGGAAGGGAACATCGGGGGCGTCCTAGAGAAGATGCCCACGTCGATAGATGGCGAGCCCTACACGACGCTGGTCGTCGTGGACGGTGGTGATGACCGCACCGCCGAGATTGCCCGCTCCTTCCCCGGTGTCGTGGTGATCGAATTCCCGGTCAACCTGGGACACGGCGTGGCGCTGCAGGTGACCTACCGCTACTGCATCGACCACAGCGTGAAGTACGTCGTCACTCTCGATGCCGACGGCCAGAACGACCCCGCTGAGATTCCCCAGATTCTCGCGCCGCTCGTCGCCGACCAGGCGGACTTCGTGGTCGCCTCGCGGGTCCTGGGCGTCGACAAGACGTCGGACCTCATGCGCAAGAGCGGTGTGCGATTCTTCTCTTTCGTCATGAATCGCATGACCGGCGCCAACCTGACCGACACGTCGACCGGCTACCGGGCGCTTCGAGTCACGATGCTCGCCGACGTGATCGATCGCCTCACCCAGGAGCAGTATCAGACCGCGGAACTGCTGATCACCTGCCTGAAGCGGGGTTGGCGAGCCAGTGAGGTGCCGACCGTCTGGTACCCCCGATTCTCGGGCACCACGAAGAAGGGCAAGAACTTCCTCTTCGGATTCCGCTACACGAAGGTCGTGTTCGGCACGTGGTGGCGTGAACGATAACTAGCCCTTCAGGCTCTGGTGGTACACCTGCTCGAGTGCAATTCGCAGCTCCTCGCTCTTTGCGCTGACGGCGGATCGCGCGACGCGACCTTCGGATGACGGCGGTGCAATTGGCGTGCCCACCACGATCCGGATCCTCGCGGGTCGGGGGAATTTCGCACCCTTTGGCATGGCCCGGTCGCTGCCACCAATTCCGACGGGAACGACCACCGCGCCCGTGCGGGCCGCAACGAACATGGCCCCGTCGTGCAACGGTGCGACGTCGAATCCCTCCTTGCGGGTGCCTTCAGGGAACAAGACCAGCGCATGGCCCTCGCGGAGGACTTCCTCGGCCAACGCCATCGACTCGCGATCGGCCGAACCTCTCTTCACCGGGAATGCCCCCAAGTGCAGGAGCAGCGGGCCGAGCATCGGAACCCGGAACACGGAGTCCTTCGCCATGAAGAAGACCTTGCGCGGCGAGATGAACAGGGTGAAAGCGAAGTCCACATTCGAGCGATGGATTGGGGCGATCAGGACCGGTCCAACCAAGGGGATGTTCTCGGCACCGGTCACCCGAGGGCGGAAGAGCAGCGTGGAGATACCCGAAATGAGCCCCGCCACCACTCGGTAGCCAAGGTCCTTCTCGGTGTTCAGATTCAGTGTTGGCTCTTCAGGCACCTGATGATCTCCTCGACCACATCATCTACGCTGCGACCCGTCGTGTCCAGCACGTACGCATCCGTCGCCTGTCGCAGGGGCGACGCCTCACGGGTGGAGTCGGCATTGTCACGTCGAGCCACGGAATCGAACCCTTCTTCACCGCGTCGCTGTGCACGCTCTTCCAAGCTCGCGGTCAAGAAGACCTTCAGGGTGGCCGCGGGGAACACCACCGTTGCTATGTCACGACCTTCGACGACCGATCCCCCAGGCTGGGCCGCCGCGAGCTCTCGCTGGCGGGCGACCATTGTCCGGCGCACGAGCGGATTGGCGGCGACGATCGAGACACCAACGTTGACTCGGTCGGTACGAATCTCGTCCTCCACGTCTCGGCCGTTGACCGTGACCCGCGGCAGTGTGGTGAGGGTCAACGTCTCGGCCAAGCTACCCAGCGCCTCCTCGTCGGTGAGGTCGAGCCCCCGATCGAGGGCCTCCACGGTCACCGCTCGGTACATCGCACCGGTGTCAAGGAACGTCCATCCGAGGGCGTGGGCGACGGCCCGGGCGACGGTCGACTTACCCGAGCCGGCTGGGCCGTCGATAGCGACTACGGGGCCACTCACTGCAGTGAACCCAAGTCATCGAAGAAACCCGGATAGCTCGAGGACACCGTCTCCACCCCACCGATGCGACAGCCGTGGCCGGCGGCGGCGGCGGCGGCACTCGACATGACCATGCGGTGGTCGAGTCCCGCCTCGACCTCGAAGTCATTGAAGCGACGGGCGTCTCCCACGCCCTCCACGAAGAAATCATCGCCCTCCGACCAAACCCGACATCCAAGCGATTGGGCCAGCCGAATCGATCCGGCGAAACGGTCAGATTCCTTGAGCCGCAGTTCGCCCATGCCGATGAAAGCGCTGACGCCCACGGCGGCCGCGGCGGCCACGGTCAATATGGGAACCTCGTCGACCGAGGGGATCTCGCGAGCGTGGATCTCCGTGGCGTGCAGTGAGGAACTACGGCAGAGTAGGTCGGTGGTGCCGTCGCCCGTGCGTAACGCGATCTGGCCCCCCATGCGCTCGAGTACGCCGACGAAGCCAATTCGCTCGGGGCTGGTGTCGATTTCCTGGATCACCAAGTCGGCGTCGGCGTGAATAAGTCCCAGCACCGCGAAAAACGCCGCTTGGGACGGGTCGCCCGGCACGCGCCAGTGCTGGGGGATCGGTCGACCCGGCTGGAGAACAATGTGGCGTCCATCACCCACGTCGGTACTGGTCAGGGTGACTCCGGCCTGGCGCAACATGTCTTCGGTGGTCGATCGGGTGCGAACATCTTCGATAATCTGAGTGGCACCCTGGGCCCGCAGTCCGGCCAAGAGTACGGCCGACTTTACCTGAGCGCTGGCGGTGGGCACGTGGTAACTGATGGCGTGCAAGGTGTCCGAACCCGAGACGTACAAGGGGGCGTGTTCGCGCGGTCCGCTACCGCGCACCCGTGCACCCATCCGATTGAGAGGTTCGGCGACTCGGTCCATCGGTCGGCGCGACAGGGATTCGTCGCCAATGAGCGCGTGCTCGCCTTCGACACCGCTGACGATGCCCGCGATCAGCCGCATGGTCGTGCCGGAGTTGCCACAGTCCAGCGGGTGGGTGCTGGCGCGCAGCCCGTCTCCGGGACCTTCTATGTGGACGACATTGGCGTCGTCGTGACGCTGCGCCCCGAGCTGACACACGATCCGACTGGTCGAGGTCACATCGAGGCCGCCCGAGAGACCGTGGATCGAGCTCTCCCCCGCCGCCAGTGCACTGAGCATCAGTGCACGATGAGAGCCGCTCTTGTCTCCGGGAACGTGCAGTACACCACGCAGTTGAGTCATCGGCTCAACTCGCCGGGCGTCACTCATCGCTCGCGCACCACTTGAAAGCCCCGCCGATCCAACTCTTCCATGAATAGATCGGTCTGTCGGGCGTCGATGGCGAGCAACAAGGTTCCGGCCGCTCCCTCGATGCCGTGAGCGATCTCGATGTCGTAGATATTCACCAGCAACTCTGAGGCGGCCATGGTCACCGAAGCTAGAACTCCGGGTTGGTCACTCACCTTCACCCGCAGATAGGCGAGACTCTCGGAATTGAGCGCGCGGCCCGGTAGTTGCCGTCGCGCGATCGCCGCGCTCTGGAGACTCGAGCTCACCATCTCCCGGTCACCGTTCACCAGGGCGTCGCGCAGGCTGTGCAGTCGGGTCTCGAGGTCGTCCAGCGCCTGGGTGACGGCCAGACGGTTTTCAAAGAGGATGTCGGGCCAGATCGAGGGGTCTCCGGCAGCGACTCGAGTCATGTCGCGAAATCCCCCAGCCGCCAACTGCAACAGGACGGCGTCCTGTTCGGCGACCCGGCTTGCTTCGTTCATCAATGACCCCGCGAGCAGGTGCGGAACGTGGCTCGCGATCGCCACGAGCCGGTCGTGATCACTCGCGCTGATCGCGACCACGTTGGCGCCGATTTCTCGAAGGATGCCGTGCAGTGTGCCGTAGGTCACCGGCGAGGTATTGGCGGTGGGGGTCAGGACCCACGTGCATCCCTCGAAGAGGTTGGCGCGAGCGCCGGCCAGACCCCGTAACTCGGATCCAGCCATTGGATGACCCGCGAGGAATCGCGGATCCGTGACACCGTCCACAATCGATCCCTTGACCCCCGCCACGTCGGTCACAATGACGTCGGATCGCTCGAGTGAACCGAGCAAAGCGTTCACCACCTCCACCACCGCTCGCGCCGGGGTCGCCACCACGACCAGGTCGGGGTCCCGGGGTTGCGTGGCGTCGATCACCCGGGACTCGAGTGCGGCGCGCTCGATGGTGGTGTCAAGGTCGGCGCCCGTCACCGTCCAGCCGACTGCCCTCAACGCGAGGGCGACCGACGAGCCGATCAGGCCAAGGCCGATCACGTGGGCCCGGCGACTACTCAGGGAGGTCGTCACGAAGCGACTGGGCCTTTCGCAAGTAGACGTGTCGCAGTTCGTTGCGCGGTCGTGTCGTGTACACGTGCATCATCACTCGCACGCACTTGGGCATGGCACCGGGCACGTTTATCTCGCTCGCGCACAGCAGCGGGACGTCGCCAAATCCGACGCCTCGGGCACCGGTCGCCGGAAAGGCCGACGTCAGATCGGGCGACGTCGTCAGAATGAGGCTCACGACATCGTCGTGCTCCAGTTCATTGCGCTCCATCATGGCCAGTAGCAACTCCTGGGTGACGGTGAATATCTCCTCGGGCGTGTCGGACTCGCAGGTCGTCGCGCCGCGCAGGGCTCGAAGGACGGCAGAACTCATGAAGGCATCGTAGAGGTGATTTCGGGGGTCATCCCCACGGCCTCCATCAATCGGCGCACCTCGGCCAGCGACAGCTGGCGTGACGCGCCCGGAGAGAGCGTGGCGTCCTGGATGGGTCCGATGCGGGTGCGGACCAACCGGGTGACGTCGTGACCGACCGCGGCGCACATGCGCCGAACCTGTCGGTTGCGCCCTTCGTGGATCACGATGCGTAAGAGACCCTCGCTGACCCGGCTCACCTGAGCCGGGCTGGTGACACCGTCTTCGAGTTCGACTCCTTCGCGCAGACGACGGATCGCCGCGGGCGAGGGGTCGCCCTCGACCCGGACCAAGTACTCCTTGGCAATGCCCGAACTCGGATGTGTCAATAGATGCGCCAAGCGACCGTCATTGGTCAGGATCAACAGCCCTTCGGTGTTCATGTCGAGTCGACCGACCGGGAAAATCCGCACCGACGACTCCACCAGATCGAGGATGGTCGTGCGTCCTTGGGGGTCCGACGCAGTCGTCACGACGCCGTCGGGCTTGTTCAGCAGGTAGTAGACGGTGTTCTGAGCGGTGGGCGCCAAGGCACCGTCCACGCAGATGACTTGGGCGTTGGGATGGACGCGATTGCCGAGTTCGGCCACCCGACCGTCGATTGTCACTCGTCCCTCGCTGATCAAGATCTCACAGGCCCGCCGTGATCCGAAGCCGGCCCGGGCCAGGGTCTTCTGGAGTCGTTCGCCCTCTTCCAACTACGTTTCCTCGATCACGGTGATGGCGTCGAGCATCATCTCGTCAGCCAGTTCGTGGGCCGTGGCGACCGGGGGCATGAACTCCTCAATCGGCGGCAAATCCGACAGGGTTGCCAGACCCATGCGATCGAGAAAGGTTTCGGTGGTGCCGTAGAGGATGGGTTGGCCCGGTCCGCCGGCGCGCCCCTTCTCCTCGATGTAACCGCGTTGCTCGAGCAGGCGCGAGACGCCGTCCACGTTGACCCCACGCAGGGCCGTGATCTGGGCGCGCGATATCGGCTGACGGTACGCGATGATCGCAAGGGTCTCGAGGGCCGCCGAACTGAGCCGGTGCGAGACGTCACGGTTGGCGAACTTCGTGACCCATTCGGCAACATCGGGCGACGATTGCATGACCCAGCCACTGGCCAGTTCCACGAAGGTGAAGCCCCGTCGCTGGTCGACGTACTCGTCGCGTAGTTGGCGCAGAGTCTGCGCGACCACAACGGCATCGGCATCGACGAGGTCGGCCAACTCCTCCGCCGACACCGGCTCAATCGCGACGCAAAGCATCGCTTCGAGTTTCTGTTCCAGGGAACGCTCATCCCTCATAACTGTCAATCCTTCCGATTTCGAGCCCCAACGTCGTGTCCACCCATTCGATCTCGACTTCACCAAAGGTGGCGCCCTGACCGAGGTCCACGTGGCCGAGTTTGCAGAGTTCCAGCAAGGCGAGGAAGTGCACGATGATCTCGATTCGGCTCCCCAGTCCACTGGTCAGGCTGCGAAAGGAGATGCGGCCCATCGAAGGTAGCCGTTGCGCGAGCGACACCACGGTCTCGGCCACGCTCACCGCGTCGACGGTGACGTGGTTGAGCCTCACCACCGGCACGGGCTTCTCCTCGATACCGCGCAGGTACGCCGCGGCCAACTGGGCGGTCGATACACCGGCGAGCAGGTCGGGCGGTTGAATCGCGAACCCCTCGTCGATGCCACGAAGCCTGGGGAATGACCGACTGGCGCGCTCGAAGAGCGAGACGAACGCATCGGAGAGTGCAGCGTAGGTACGCAGTTCCAGCAGTCGCGCGAGCAAGACATCGCGCTCCTCCCACCCTATGAATTCCTCATCGGGCTCGGTGCTGTCGCGCCCTGGTAGGAGACGCTGGCTCTTCATCTCCAACAGGATGGCGGCAATCAGCAGGAACTCGGAGAGGTCCTGGATTGGCGTGAAGGCAGATTCATCGCGCACCACGGCGACAAAGGCGTCCACAATCGGGGCCAGCGGAACTTCCAGGATGTCGAGCTCGTGAGTGCTGATCAGCTGCAGCAGGAGTTCCATTGGGCCGCTGAAGGACGGCGTCGTCACGACGAAGGTCACGCGACGACATTAGTGCTTGGGAAGAGCCTGCCCTCCTCATCTACGATTAGAGGCATGCGAGTCTTCTCCGGCATCCAGCCTTCGGGCACCATGCATCTAGGCAATTATTTGGGTGCGGTGCGTCAGTGGGTCGGTGCCCAGGGCGAGGATGCGTTCTACTGTGTCGTCGACTTGCACGCTCTCACCCTCCAGGTCGAGCCGGCAACGCTGCGCGAACAGACCATCGAGACGATTGCGACCCTAATCGCGGCCGGACTCGATCCAGAGGTGTGCACCGTCTTCGTCCAGAGCCACGTCCCGTATCACGCTCAACTGAACTGGCTGCTGGAGTGTGTCACGAACTATGGGGAATTGAGTCGAATGACCCAGTTCAAGGAGAAGTCGACGCGCCAAGAGGGCTATCGGGTGGGCCTGTTGACCTACCCGGTCCTGATGGCTGGCGACATCCTGCTCTATAGCGCCGAAGAGGTGCCGGTCGGGGACGACCAACGCCAGCACCTGGAACTGGCTCGGGTCATCGTCGAACGGTTCAACAACCGATACGGCGAGACCTTCGTGTTGCCCCAGGGAGTACAACCCAAGGTGGCCGCTCGGGTGATGGACCTTCAGGATCCGACGCGCAAGATGTCCAAGTCGATCTCCAGCCCGCTCGGGTCAGTGAACCTCTTCGATGATCCTGCAGTGATCACGAAAAAGGTCATGAAGGCCGTCACGGACACTGACGGTGAGGTTCGCTTCGACTGGGATGCGAAACCCGGTCTCTCCAATCTGCTTGAGATCTTCTCCAGTTTCAGTGGCGAGACCCCCGAAATGGTGGCCGGGCGGTACACCCGATACGGTGATCTGAAGAAGGACCTCGCGCAGTTGCTCGTCGAGTCCCTCGCGCCGATTCAGCGGCGCTACCACGAGTTGGTGTCCGAACCTCGCTCCCTTGAATCCATCGCCCGGCGGGGCGCCGAGAAGGCCGCTGAAGTCGCCGAGCCGGTGTACCGCCGGGCCGCAGCGGCCATGGGATTGCTCTAGAAGAGTCGGCTGATCCACCAGTTCTGCAGGCCGGTCAGCGCGTTGCCCCCGAAGTGGAAGAAGAACGAATCGAGGATCACCAGACCCATCACGATGGGCAGTGCTTTGGCGCGAAGCTGGTAGTAGCGAGGCATGTGACGATTCGGGATGAACCGCTCGATGAGGGCAGACCCGTCGAGGGGTGGGATCGGCAGCATGTTGAACACGGCCAACATCAAATTCACTAGGCCGAGCGAGACGCCGATGTTGAAGGTGACCTGACTTTGAGTCACGTGCATCGCGAACTCGCAGATCCCGAATCCGACCGCGGACAGGACGACGTTCACCAGCGGCCCGGCGAGGGAGACGTACAGCGACTGGGTCCGCGGATTGCGCAGCCGCGACACGTTGACCGGCACCGGCTTGGCGTAGCCGAAGGCCGGCAAACCGCTCATGAGCAGCAGAGCGGGCAACAAGACTGTCCCGAAGGGGTCAACGTGGCGAAGCGGGTTTAGCGTGAGCCGGTGCTGCTCCTTGGCGGTCGGGTCGCCGAATAGGTACGCAACGTAGCCGTGACTCACCTCGTGCAGGACAATGGACGGCACTATGGCGATGAAGAGATAGAAGTAGGTCACGTAAAGCCGATCTAGTCGTGCGCCCGGGGATGGGCATTGGTGTATTCGCGTTTCAAGGAGCTCACGGCGACCGCGGTGTAGATCTGGGTGGTGGCGATGGAGGCGTGGCCCAGAAGCTCTTGGACAACTCGGATGTCGGCGCCGTGGGCCAACATGTGGGTGGCGCAACTGTGGCGAAAGACGTGGGCGCTGACCCGTGACCGGTCGACTCCGGCGGCGAGCGCCCGCTTGTCGATCACCAGATCAATGCCCTGACGCGATATTGGCGCGCCGCGTGAGTTCAGAAAAACCCGACTGGTCCGACGAATCTGACGAATCGCATCACGACCAGAAGGTCCCAGGTAGTCCTTCAGGGCGAGGGTGAGCGACGAGCCCATGGGCACGAGACGTTGCCTGGCGCCCTTGCCGGTGAGGCGAATCAGTTCCTCGTCGAAGTCCAGGTCCTCGAGTTGGAGCGTCACCACCTCCGATACCCGGGCGCCGGTGCCATAGAGGAGCTCAAGGAGAGCTCGGTCACGTCGGTCAATTGGGGATTCAATGCAGATTGAGTCAATCAACCGCGCGACTTCTTCCTCCCCCAGCGGCTTGGGCAGTGACCGACGCCGCGAATTCGCGTGGAGTCGCTGACTCGGATCCGCTTCCAACTGCTTCTCGAGGAACAGAAACTGGAGCCAACCGCGGATTGAGGCGATGTTGCGTGCGAGCGAACTCTCCGCCAATCCTGCGTTACGCAGGTCGGTCACGTAGTGCTCGAGTTGAGAGTCGGTGAGGTCGGCCAGGGCGATGTCGTGATCGGCCATCCAGCGACGGAGTCGCGCGATGTCACGTCCGTAGGCGTCAATCGTGGCCCGGCTGCGGCCTTTCTCGATGGCGAGCCATTGGAGATACCCGGCGAGCGGCAAGTCAACGTTCGTCAAAGAAGGTTCCAAAAGCGCGGTGCAGCGCAATGGTCACCGTGCTGTCGATGGCGGGCTCGCGGCGCAATTCCTCGCGCAAGTCCGTGGGCGAGAACCAGTGAATCGTCGCGGACGTCTCCTCGGGGCCCTCCGGCGTTCGTTCGGTCAAGGTGAGATTGCGCGCTTCGAAGATGGTCATGATCTGGTCGGTCCATCCCGGCGAAACCATGAACCGTCCCAGAAGGGTCCATTCACTGGCGGTACAGCCGAGTTCCTCTCGAAGTTCGCGCTTCGCGGTCTCGATCGGCTGTTCGTGAAGAACATCCTGAGTGCCGGCGGGGATCTCCCAGAGGTACGCGCCAAAGGGCGCTCGCCACTGACGGATGACGCCGATCTCACCCAGATCGTTCACCGCCAGAACGGCCACGCCTCCGGGATGCGTGACGACGTCGCGCTCGTACGTGGAGTTGGCGTGTCGCACGAATCGTCGTTCGACTCCAAAGACGTGGGAATCGAGCAAGTGGGTGGTTGATTCGATCCGAAAATCGTCACTCACGAGATGGCGTCGACTGAGGCGGGATCGATGATATGAGGCTCCCGGCCCTCCAACCGCGCAGCGGCCGCCTGGATCAGTCCGAGAAACAATGGATGGGGTCGGTCAGGTCGTGACTTGAACTCGGGGTGCGCTTGAGTACCGACGAAGAAGGGGTGCGTCGCGATCTCCACAAACTCAACCAGCCGTCCGTCGGGTGACGTTCCCGAGCATCGCATGCCGGCGGCTTCGAACTGGTCGCGGTAGCGCGAGTTGAACTCGTAGCGATGGCGGTGTCGCTCCGAGACGACGGTCGCGCCATAGAGCGACGCCACCACCGAACCCTCATCGAGCATCGCCGGGCACGCGCCCAAGCGCATGGTCCCGCCAAGGTCGGTCACGTCCATCTGTTCGGCCATCAGGGCGATGACCGGGGCCGAGGTGCTGATGGACATCTCGGTCGAGTGGGCATCGCTCAAACCCAGGGCGTGACGGGCGAACTCCACGACCATGACCTGCATCCCAAGGCAGATGCCGAGGAACGGAATGTCATGTTCTCGAGCGATCCGCGCTGCCGCAATCATGCCCTCGACGCCTCGTTCGCCAAAGCCGCCCGGCACCACAATGCCGTCCAACTGTCGAATTCGCTCAATATCGATCTCCGAGGGGACCCGCTCGGCCTCCAACCATTCAATCTTGGTGGTCGCCCCGACTGCGAATCCGGCGTGTCGAATCGACTCGACGACGCTCAGGTATGCGTCGGGCATTGTGACGTACTTGCCGATCACGCCGATGCGCAACGTCTTGTTGGTGTTGTGAACCCGACGTACGACGCCTTCCCACAGGGTGAGGTCGATTGGGTGGCTCTCGAGGTCGATATTCAGGGTGTTGCAGACGATCGTGTCGAGTCCCTCGTGGTGCATGGTGATCGGGATGTCGTAGATGCTCGGCGCATCAACCGCCGAAATGACCGCGTTGACCGGCACATCGCACAGGAGCGAAATCTTCCGTTTCAGGCCTTCGGAGAGTGGCTGGTCGCTGCGACACACGATGATGTCGGGCTGGATGCCCCGTGAGCGCAACTCGGTGACCGAGTGCTGAGTCGGCTTTGTCTTCTGCTCGCCCGACGGTGCCAAATAGGGAACGAGGGTCAAGTGCACGTAACAGACGTTGTCGCGCCCGGCGTCGCGGCGGTACTGACGAATTGACTCGATGAAGGGCACGATCTCAATGTCACCGACGGTGCCACCAATTTCGACGATCACCACGTCAGCGCCGAGGGTACCCAGCCGCCTGATCCGTTCCTTGATCTCGTCGGTGATGTGGGGAATGACTTGGACGGTCTTACCCAGGTAGTCGCCACGTCGTTCTTTGGCGATGACATTCGAATAGACCATGCCGGTCGTTGTGTTCGACATCTTCGAGAGTGATTCGTCGATAAATCGCTCGTAGTGTCCCAGGTCGAGGTCGGTCTCTCCCCCGTCATCGGTGACGTAGACCTCCCCATGCTCGCCCGGGTTCATGGTGCCCGGATCGACGTTCAGGTACGGGTCGAGTTTGCACATCGTGACCTTCAGACCACGCGATTTCAGCAATCGGCCCAGCGAGGAGGCGGTTAGCCCCTTGCCCAGGGAACTTGATACTCCGCCCGTTACAAAGACGAATTTGGTCATTTGTAAGCCGCCGCATCCACGGAAACACAGCATAGCGAGCGCAGCAGAGGTTCCGTATCTATTAACGCGATGTTTCAAGAAGTCGTTCAGCAAGGGCGATCGATTCCGACGTCAAATCGTTGCCGGCGAGCATTCGTGCTATCTCAAAAACACGCTGTTCTCCGGTGAGCTCGCGCACGGTCGTCACGGTGCTGGCGCCCTCGACGGACTTCTCGACGACCAGATGGTGCTCAGCCTTCGCGGCCACCGAGGCGAGATGGGTGACGGCCAGCACCTGTTGATGCGTACCCAGTTCTCGAAGGCAGTCGCCAATTTGCTGAGCCACTTGCCCCCCAATTCCAGCGTCGATCTCGTCAAAGACCGCCACGATGTCTTCGTGAGCGGTCTCGAGTGACAGGGCCAATAGAACACGACTCAACTCACCGCCACTGGCGAGTGCCTGAAGTGGGCCTTCGGACAGACCGGGATTGGGAGTGAATAGGACCTGCGCGTCTGAACCGTCATCCCCACCAACCGTGAATCGCAGGGACGCGTGGGCCAGAGCCACCCGCGGCAACTGCTGGCGCACCGCGTCAGTCAAACGGGTGGCGGCGAAATCGCGCTCCCGCAGTGCCTCCCGAGCAAGGGCGATTTCGCGCTCTTCGAGCTCCTCGATATCCGTGTCCAGGTTCCGAAGGCGTTGCCCTGACTCCAGGAGCGCGGCGTGTTCGTCGCGGAGACGCTCGAGGGTTCGCAGGGCCTCGGGAATTGATCCCCCGTACTTTCGCGCTATGGACTGGAGAACCGTCGCCCGATCCTCGAGGTCATTGATCACGCCCTCATCGACCGCGTCGGGATCACTCAAACGAGTGAGTTCGTGAACTCCCTCACGAGCCTGATCCAGCGCGCCGAGCAAGGTCGTGCGCGCTGGGTCGTAGGCCGAACCTCGTGGAAGTTGATCAATAGCGCGGGCGAACGCTGTGAGCGCTGATCCATCGTCCTCACCGTCCAGCTGGTTCAGAACTCCGGCGAGGGCGCGCTGACCATCACGTAGCTCGCTGATTCTCGTGAGTTCCTCGAGGACCTCCTCCAATTCACCCTCTGAGGAGATGGCGGTTCCCTCGAGCTCTGCCACTTGGTAGACCAGGAACTCCAACTCACGGATCCGATGCCGTTCGTCCCCTCCAGATTCCTCGCGCAAGCGACGGGCCTGAGCCAATTGACGACGAGTCCGGTCCAGTTCCGCGGTCGAGATTCCGGCACTCGCATCAATGATGCGTAGCACTTCGGATTTATTGCGCAACGAGAGCGAATCGTGTTGGCCGTGGATCACGATGAGGTCGTCGGCGAGGGTTCGCAGGGCCTCGGCGCTGCTCGGTACGCCGTCGAGTGAGCAGCGCAGACGTCCGGACGCGCCAGCTTCCCGCGACAAGACCACTTCGGTGCCATCGTCGCGGGTGAATACTGCGGCGGCGCGTAGGTCCGTCGTGGCCGCGTATCGTGTGGCTGACCCGTCACCACCTAGGCAGAGGTCGAGAGCACCCAACAGCAGGGTCTTTCCCGCACCTGTTTCACCGGTGAGAACGTTGAAGCCCTTGCCGAACTCCAGCCGGACATCATCAATGACACCGAGGCCGTGGGCGTACAACTCCACCAATTGCGACTTAGGCATGTCCTTCTCGGAGGCTTTCGCGAAGACGAAACGCCAGTTCGAAGCTGCGCGTGGCGACCACGTGGACTGGTGAGGGGCTCTTGCGGACCTCAACACTTTGTCCGGGTTCGAGCGATCCGATTTCCTGACCGTCGGCGACGATAATCGCCGGCTTGTTCTCCGCCACCAGACGGATCACCTTGTGATCGGCGACCACAATGGACCGGTTGATGGTGAAGTGGGGCGCGACCGGGGTCAGGATCATTACGGGAAGACCGGCGTCCACCACCGGCCCACCGGCGGAGAAGTTATAACCGGTGCTTCCGGTCGGCGTCGCCACCATGACGCCATCTGCTGAGTAGGTGAGGAACTCCTCGTGATCCACGAAGGTTTTCAAACGCACCATATGACCGGCATGGGCCCGTTCGATGACCACTTCGTTGAGCGCAAATTCATCAAGGGATGTACCCGAGACGGTGATCTGGAGCGCCAAGCGCTCGGCGATCTGTGGGTCCGCCAGCGCCATCTTGATCTCTTCGACGATTTCGGTTGGGGGCACGTTCAACAGGAACCCGAGGCGGCCCAGGTTCACCGCCAAGACGCGGGCACCAGACCGATGGGCGAGACGAGCCGATTTCAGAAAAGTTCCGTCGCCCCCCAGACTGACCACCAGGGAGTGATGGTCAATCGAAGCCGGGTCGTCAAGGTCGAGTTGGTGCAGGCTCGAGTCGATGCCTTCACCGAGCAGACGCGCACCGACCTCGTGGGCCAGCTCCACCGCGTCCGTTCTATTACTGAAGGCCGTGAATATCAGTTGGGTCACTCTCTACCTCGCTAGGGACATGGTACTGACCATGCGTCGTGTCCCCGATCACGTGGCTCCATCCGGTCGCGAACGCCGCTGGAATCGTCGAGCGCTCGGTGCCCACTGGACTTGTGGAGCACCACTGCTTTCATCAAGTCGTCCGCCCACGTGCGACAGTATCCAACTCTGATCTGCGGGGGCTTGGGAATAGTGATCGATCTGAGTTCGCGCTGGGTCCCTCAAGGCCCCCTTACGTTGCCGCAACCGTGAGGAAAGACACATTTCGTGGAATAATTGGCTCCACTTCAACTTTGCAGTAGATCCAAGGGAGTTCGTGGCGTGTTCAGCGAAGCAACTCAACGCCTCGTGCGACAGAGGGCCCGAGGCACTTGCGAGTGCGTCGTGGACTCTTGCCCCCACTTTGGTCGCTGCCGAACGCCTGGTCAGGAATTTCACCACAAGCGGGCCATTGAGAAGGGTGGCACCGACGACGTCGTGAACTGCCAATTCCTATGCGCGACTTGTCACCAGCGCATGCACGGTGGAAGTGGAGTTGGCGGGATCGGCCGGTTGTAGACGCGGATTGCCGTTGGCGCCAGCGCGACCGCGCAGTCAGATAAGACCTGCGTAATTTTGTCAACAGAAGAGTCCTCAACCTCGCGAATGGCTGCCTAGGTTATTCCGATGACAGTTTCGCGCCAGTCCCTCAATCGACCCCGACGAACACCGTCGCTGGGAGTTGTAGCGACACTGCTGGTCGCGCTGACGGGTGGGTTGCTCGCAGTGCCGGCGGGTGCGACCATGGCCCCGAAGCACGCTGCTGCAACGCCCGCAGTGCCCCACCGGACCTTCCGGGCGATGTCGCCCTTGGCCAAGCCAGCGAACATTTCCCCTCTAGTCGTACCGGGCCTGCCCGGCGAGGGGGTGTGGCACCCCGCTGGTCGCCTCGTCAACCATGCTCCTGCGGTCTACACCACGACCGTACGGCTCCCCGACGCTCCAACAGTCACTGCTGGCATTGCGTGGATGGACACCGCAGTCCTGCACGCTCGCTTGTATTCGGGAAGCCTGAGTCCGGGCGGCTTCTATTGGCACTTGACTGCGCCGATCGCGGGAGCCGCCACTCGCACGCTCGTCGCTGCGTTCAACGGCGGATTCCTGCTCAAGGACTCTGCCGGTGGCTATCTCAGCGAGGGCCATCTCGTGGCGCCGCTTCGCGTCGGTGGCGCCTCCCTGGTCATTTATCGCGATGGTCTCGCCACGGTCGGCCAGTGGGGCCGGGACGTGTCGAGGACCTCCGCGGTCGTGGCCGTTCGCCAGAATCTCACCCTCCTGGTCGATCACGGCAGGCCCGTCGCGGGGCTCAGTGCGAGCGACGTGAGGAGGTGGGGCACCAGCCTGTACTTCAAGCCAACGACGTGGCGATCAGGTCTCGGGGTTACGGCTTCGGGTGCCCTCGTGTACGTGGCGGGTCCGATGACGGTCCCCGACCTCGCCCTCGTGCTCGTGCGAGCTGGCGCCCAGCGGGCGATGACGCTGGACATGAACCCATTGTGGCCAGTATTCGCCACCTACACGCCCCCGCTGCCTCACGCACCGGCCAGGCCGTCCAACGGTGTCGATTTGTTGCCCACGATGATTCAGACGCCAGCACGCTTCTTTCAGCCCACCTACGCGCGCGACTTCATCACGATGTCCATCTCCTAGGGGGTCCTCTCGCCTCGGTTCGTGTTGACCAGCACTCCGGTGATGACTAGCGGAGACTCGGCGGTCGTCGAGGACAGCACCGCTTCATTCGCCAGGTGCCGGCCTATGGTGGAGCAGTGGATTCGGCCATCGTCTTCGTAGCCAAATATTTCTTGTACCTGAGCGTGGCGATCGTTGGGATCCACTGGCTCATGGCAACGAAGCGCGACAAGATCGATCTCATGGCGCACTATCTGGTTGGTGGCATCATCGCGCTGGTCCTTGCGAAGGTCGGGGCCCACTTCTATTACGACACTCGACCTTTCGTCAGCCACCACATCAGGCCACTGATGCCTCACGCTGCGGACAACGGCTTTCCCTCGGACCATGCTCTCTTGAGTTCTTTCCTCGGCTTCACCATGCTCGCCTACTCGCGCCGATTGGGTTACGGCCTCTTGGTCCTCGCCGTACTCATAGGTGCGGCCCGGGTCGCGGCCCACATCCATAGTCCGATCGACATCGTTGGATCGTTCGTCTTCGCCGCGCTGGCCACAGTTCTGACGCGGCTCATCGTAGGTCGCTTCCTGCCTGAGCGCAGCAAGCGGAACTGGCGCCAGCGATAACGTTCGCGCGACGTCGGTGGGCTTGCACGACGTTGTGTGTCAACGCTCGCTGATGAGGCCAGCGAGTTGGCTCATGTCGTCAAAGATGACGACACCGTCACCCTCCAGTAGGGAGCGATGGATCAGTCCCCCCGCGAAGGCGCGCACCGCCATGCCAGCGGCCCGAGCCGCCGTGATGCCTGCGGCGCTGTCTTCGACCACGACGCACCGCGATGAATCGACACCCATCGTACGAGCAGCGTGTAGGAACACGTCGGGGGCGGGCTTGCCACGTCCGACCTCCTCCGCGCAGAAGATGCGTCCTTCAAAGTGTTCGAAGAGTCCGGTCAGATGGAGGTTCGCTTCTAGGCTCGTGCGAACACTGTTGGAGGCAACGCACGTCGGCAGTGAAATATCCGCGAGCATCTCCGCCACACCCTTGACCAGCACCAGTTCACGTTCAAACAGATCCTTATAGAGCGGGATGAACTCGTTCTCCCAGTCCACAGGACGGCCGAGGTGGCGCTCTAGTTCGGCCTGGATCATTGTGTCGGGATGACCGACGAAACGTTCGACGGCCTCGGCCTCGGTCATGGGCCAACCCAGATTGGTGAAGATCTGCGACTCCAGTCGAACCGCCAATCGTTCACTGTCAACGAGGACCCCATCGCAGTCGAAGATCACCAACTCGAAGGGATGCACCCCACCATTCTACGAAATGCCGGCAACTGGCTGGCGGGTGGACGACTTCGAAGTGGTCATATATTGGAGGCATGCGAATGTGCACATTACTGAGTACTCCCCTGCGACGTTGTCTCTGAACATGACTCTGGCGCGTATCCTTCGGCGAAGTCTCATCGGCTTGGGCGCGCTCAGTGTTCTCGTCGCGACCATGCTCTTGGTTCATTCGAACGATGCGGCCAATCGGGCGCACGCCGCCAATCTCCGTGATCCTCACTTCGCGCCCATCGCCACGACCACTCCGGGAGAGACTCCCACCACGTTGCCACCTTCGCGCGACAACGACGCTGGTCGCTCGCGCATCAAAGACATCACTCCCGACGCCGACACCGACGCGTCCCAATTCCTGCCCTGAAGCAGCTGGTCCACCATTTCGTCACCTACTCGGTCCGCTACCATCAGAATCAGAATTCGAGGAGGGGGACTTGATGACGGCAGTTGGCCGACGCTCACTGTCGTCGGCGTCCCCATGAGTGACGCTGACGGTGTAGAAATCGCCGCGAAGTTCCGGATGTGGCTCCGGTCCGATGGAATTGTCCACTTGGTGTGGAGTCCAGGGGCGGTCATGGAGCTCGACGATGCAGTTACGGCGATCGAAGCCATGTCCCGGTTGACTTCGGGGCGGCCAGCACCCCTCTTGGCCGACGCCCACGAAGCCGGTTCGCAGAGCCGACTCGCCCGCGCGGAGTTCGTCCGACGTGGCGACATCGCCACTGCAGTCGCGATCCTCGTCCTATCTCCGCTCAGTCGCATGATGGGAAACTTCTATCTCAGCGTGAACAAGCCCACGACGCTGACGCGACTCTTCGAGGATGAAGACCAGGCAATTGAATGGTTGCGGGGGTACGTCGCGTGACCGGCGGTGCCCCTCGCGGTGAACCAGTGGAGCGACGGACCGATGACGAGCGTCTGGAAGAGATTGCACTCACGATTCAGCAGTTCGCGGCCCTGGATTTCGCGGCCCGGGCAGGTGTCGGAACCGCGGGTGACTTACTCGACGCGGTCGCTGCCGGGGTCAACTTCCTCGGAGAGGAACTCGAAGCGGCGTACCAGGAGATCGAACACAAAGTTGCTGAGCGAACGGCCGAACTCGACGCCATTTCCAAGGAACTTGCTCACCGAGTGCTGCACGACGAGCTGACCGGACTTCCAAACCGGACTCTCTTCTGGGACCGGCTGTCGCAACGCATGATCCTGGCCCAGCGCCGCCATTCGGACTTCGCCGTGCTGTTCATCGATCTGGACAAGTTCAAACTGGTGAACGACACCTTGGGTCACGCCGCCGGTGACCGGCTACTGAGGGACGTGGCGTGGCGCATCCGAGGCGCACTGCGTGCTGGCGACAGCGCTGCACGCATGGGCGGTGACGAGTTTGTGGTACTTCTAGACGAGCTCGATACCTTCGAAGCAACGTTGGGCGTGATCAACCGACTCATCGAAGCGTTGGGTGCGCCCTACGAGATCGCCAGTACCCGGTCCACCGTGACGAGCAGCATCGGCGCCGTCATGGGCACGGACGGGATGCAGACCGCCGAGCAGTTCGTCGCTGCCGCCGATGCCGCGATGTACGAGGCTAAGCAGCGAGGGCCCGGGAGTTTCGTCTTCTACGATGAGATTCGCGAGATTCGTCCAGTCGATTCCCTCGTCCATGACGGCCCGCCACCATCTTTCGCGGACTATCGGTCGAACGACAACTCGGGACACCGTGCGTGACCAACCTGGACTCGCGAGAGGTCGCGCTATCGATGGTGCCCCTCACCTTGACCACGGTGCACCGGGTCGGCTCCCTCGAGTAACAGCCGCCACTCGGCCCGTTCCATGGAACGACGTGCCGACTCCACGGCGTCGGGGTTGACCGATATCGAGGTGATGCCGAAGCGCACCAGGTGCTCGGCGAATTCGGGGTGATTTGAGGGTGCCTGTCCGCAGAGCGACGATGTGACGCCCGACATATGGCTCTGAGTGATGATGCGCTCGATTGCATCGAGCACTGCGGCATCGGACTCGTCAAAGAGATCGGCGCAGATCTCAGAATCGCGGTCGACACCAAGCATCAACTGGGTCAGGTCGTTGCTGCCTATCGACACACCCTCGATGCCCATCGCGGCGTACTCGGGGATGCGGTAGGCGACCGACGGAACTTCTGCCATGACCCAGACTGGTATCTCTCCGCCGACCGGACTCTGGTCAATCAGCTCGAGGCATGCTTCGAGTTCCCACTTGGTGCGGACGAAGGGAATCATCAGTTTCAGGTTGGAACTCTCCTCTCGAACCTTCGCCAGCACCGCCAACTCAAGACGAAATACCTCGGGATCGCGCACGTAGCGATAACAGCCCCGGTAGCCAATCATTGGATTCTCTTCGGGGGGTTCGAAGCGTGCGCCGCCCTCGAGATTCGAGAACTCATTGGTTCTAAAGTCAATGCTTCGATAGACCACCGGACGCGAACCGAAGGCTTTCGTGATCTGCACCAGCGACGCCGCCATCTTGTCGACGAACTCTTGCTGCTGACCCCGCTCGATGAGGAGCTTCGGGTGCACACCGCCCAGGGCGTCGGTGACCATGAACTCCGCGCGCAGCAGACCCACGCCATCGACATCCATTGAGGCCACTTCCTCGGCGTGTTCCGCGAAAGCGAGATTGACGTACAGTCTCGTAGCGAGCGGCACCGATGACGCCCCGTGACGCTGGGCCGAGGTGCCGGGCTCCCGGACCGAGCTCACCACCGCTGACCCGGCCGCAACCGGCACCGCGCCGGCGTAAACGACACCCTCGCCCCCATCCACGGTGACCAGTTCACCAGTGCGCAAGACCGTGGTCGCTGTTCTAGCACCGACGACGCAGGGGACCCCCAACTCGCGCGACACGATGGCGGCGTGACACGTTGTACCCCCACCATCGGTGACGAGCGCTCCGGCCCGTCGCATCGTGGGCACCCAGTCGGGACTCGTCATGCGAGCAACGAGGATTTCTCCGGCGAGCAATTGGGCTCCTTGATCGGGCGAATCGAGCACCCGCACTCGTCCAGTCGCCCGGCCCGATGACGCCGCCAAACCTTGGACCAGCACCTTCTCCGTGGTGGCACTCTTGGCCTCGGTCCGCTGAGCGCCCAGTGTGGTGATCGGACGGGACTGAACCAAGTATTGATTCGAGTCCGCTATCGCCCACTCGGTGTCTTGTGGTGTGCCGTAGTGCGCTTCCACCGCCAGCCCCAGGCGCGCCAGGGCAACGGCCTCGTCATCGCTCAACACCCGTCGAGACCCCTCTTCGGGGTCGAGGTCGACGTGGAGATCCTTTCCGTCGGGGCCGCGAACGAGTTTGAATGCCTTGTTACCCACCCGGACCCCCACCAGTGTGGGACCAGACTTGGTCAGTTGATAGGTGTCACACTCCACTTCGCCACTCACGACGACTTCGCCTTGGCCAAAGGCCGCGTCGATGATGATGCGACCGGTATCGCCCGATGACGGATCTGCGGTGAACATGACTCCCGACCGTTCCGAGGGCACCATCTCCTGAACGATTACCCCCATTGCGGGCACGCCTTCAATGGATCTCGTGTAGCGGTACGAGATCACACGAGCCCCGTAGAGCGACGCCCAACAGCCCACGACGCTGCGCAGCAGTTCATCATCTCCTGCGACGTTGGTGAAGGTTCGATTCATACCCGCGAACGACGTGTCTCCCGCGTCCTCGCCAGTGCCCGAAGAGCGCACAGCGACGCGCACATCGGGGCCGAGTTGGTGAAACGACTCCAGAATCGCGCCCACGAGGTCGGCGGGCAGCGTTACCGAATTGACCAAGCCCTGTGCCTTCTCGGCGACGGCGGCCAACTCAGCCGGATCGGCGGTATCGACCTCATCGAAGAGACTCGATAGGGCGATGTCGATGCCGGCGTTGGCGAATGCGTAGCGATACGCCTCGGAAGTGATCACGAAGCCCGGGGGCACCGGCAACTTGGCGAACGTCAATTCGCCGAGATTCGCACCTTTGCCTCCCACCAAGTCATTGTCGGCCAGGCGAATATCCTTAAACCAGCGCAAGAACTCCATGGAACACTCCAATCGACCGCATCACTCTTTCATTCGAAGTATGCCTCCACCGCGGCCCGTCACCGTAGAGGAGAAGGTCCCGCTAGGGACCAAACGGGCCGACGTGGACCCTCTCTGGTGACCGAGCCCGTTCTCAACGACGATGGAGTTTCAGCATCGCCAGGCGCCATCCCCCCATCAAGGCGCTGAGGAACAACAGCGCGACGACGATGAACGCGAGCGCGGTGCCTTGTCCCGCCAGGACTCGCACGACCATCCCCACCGCGACCGTCATCACCGCGATGACGAGACCTTCACTCAGTGATGATCCCGACCGATGGCGAAATATCATCACGCTCCACGCAATGATCAGTCCCGCGACAAAGGGCCACATGGTTGATGCGAGCCCGGTCGCGCTGACACCGTGGTCGTGTGTGTTGCGTCCGATGGCCACGAAGACCAGAATCACTAGGACATCGGCCAGAACTCTGAAATATCGCACGTGTCGAACCTACCTGCGAATGCGGGAACGACTCTCCTCACCACGGACCTACCAACCGACAGCGACCTTTGTGGGCCCGGGACTCGTCGTGAACCTAGAGTTGCCGATGATGAGTTCTCGCAGCCGGTCAGACTCCAGTGCCTCACGGTCCGAGCGGGCCGAGGCCGGGGTTTCCCTGGTTGGAATGATCAGTGTTCTGTTGATTCTCGCCGTGATGGCAGTCTTCGCGATGAGGAGTACTCCGACCGTGATGTCACCGCGCGCCTCACCGGCGAATCAATCGTCACCCGACGCCATGTCGCGTATTCCGACCAGCGGATCCTCCCTGGCGACTGTGGCCGCCTGTCGCGCTGATTATCTAACGTTGGCAATGGCACTCGCCGCCTACCGGAGTATCGATGGTGTCAGTCCACCGGCTGGGCGAACCTGGGCGACGACGGGAAGCGCTGCACTAATTCACAACTGGCCCAAACTGTCCGGCTTCGCATTCTCATGGAATGGCACACTGCTGAGTGTGGTGCCCATCGCGGGGACTGCTTCTCACGGCAGTCTTGGCACAAGCACACCACCGACTGGCTGCTACGCCAAGTAGGTGACCGCCCGTCGGACCACCATCCAGACTGCTCGCTGACACCCAAGCCAGCGACTGGGCGATTCTGCGCGTGCGAGACTGTCTCCATGGGACTCGAGCAGTTTGGGGCGGAAGACGGTAGGAGTGCACTGCTGGCCCGCGCGCTCAACCTGTCTTTCATCTCGATCGGCTGGAGCATCGTATCGGGCGTCGTCGCAGTCGTTGCCGGCATTCGTTCAGGCAGCCTCGGAGTCCTGGGTCTGGGACTGAATATCATTGGCGATCTCGTCGGATCGCTGGGACTCGTGTGGCGATTTCGAACGGAGCGAAGCAGGCCCCACCATAGGCACCGCGCTGAGGCCCGGGTGTCGATAATCGTCGCGACGACGTTGGCGCTCGTAGCCCTGACACTGTCGGTGGCGGCGATCAGTGAACTCCTCGCCGGCTCATCCGCACAGAGTTCGACACTGGGCGTGGTTTCGGCGGTGAGTGCTGCAATCGTTCTGGCACCGCTTGGACATGCGAAGCGCCAGACCGGTCGGGCGTTGAACAGTCACGCACTGGTGGGTGACGGAATGCTCAGCATGATCGGAGCCTCGCTGGGACTCGCGGCGTTGGGCGGCTTGCTCGCGGACTCATATCTTGGCTGGTGGTGGGCCGACCGCGCCGTGGCGCTCGTCATGGCGGGCGTCGCCAGTCTCGAAGCAACGCGCGTCTTGCGGATGCGTTCAGTCGTCGACGACTGACCGGCTGCCGGTTTCCTCATTCACGGACATCTCCTAGTCTCGCGATGGTGACGAAACCTTGCTCTGCCAGCCCTTGTTCTCGTCGGTGACCCAAGTCGGATTCAACGACTAGGCGCGATTCTGTCGAGCACCGCGTACGACCGGACGTCCCGCGCCAATCCAGCCGCTAGTTCCGCCAACCACTGAACGTGCGTCGCGACCATGTCGGGCTAACTCGAGGGCCGCCATGCGGCTACGGTTTCCACCCTGGCAGATCACGTAGATCGGCTGACTGGTCGGCAACTCGTTCACAGCGTCTGGCACGGTTGACAATGGCACTAGTCGGGCACCCGGCACATGGCCGGCGACGTACTCATAGGGCTCACGCACGTCAAGGACGTACGCGCCGTCAGCGTGGGCAGCGGAGAAACTCCAAACGTCGACTTCAGTAATCACCAAACACTCCTTCTTTCCGGGGTACATGCAGTATACCCCCCGGGGTATTATCATAGAACCGCAGCCAACGAACGGGTCTTGGGCGGGAAGTGGGCGCCCTCGAGTTCCTCCCCATCGCGTGGCGGTCCGACGGTCCCGCTTCAGTAACAGCGCCGGTCTCCCGCCTTCTGTATGGATGTCGGGGCCTGGGGGTTGAATGTAGCGCGGCAACTAGTGGCGGATCTGACGAGGTCGGCCGCAGACTTGGGCCGGGGCGCCACACGCTCGGTTCAAAGGACTTCGAGGAGCAGTCTGCCCGACCGGCTCCGTACCGCCGCTTCGTGCCGACATCCTCTGGAATCGTGGTGAATTCACGCAACGCACTCCCCCGATCGTGGGCACCACCGTTGCGTGAGGAGAGCTCTCGGCCTTCGATCGACCGGTTCGGTACGACACCTCATTCTCCCGGGAAATCATTGACGGCGAATACGAAAGCTCGCAAACCATGCATATTCTCCGACCGTTCACAGGTGCCTCACAGGTGAGTGGGCAAGACTTGATTTGCTCAGAACGTCTGAAGCGAATCCGGCGATTTGGACAGCACCTGTATTGAGAAAACGAATCCCCTTCGATCAAGTTGCAGTGAGCGACACCTCGTCAGCATTGACTCCGCACTCGCTCTCGTGGACCGAGATGCTCGAGGTCCAAGCCGATGGCGTGGTCCTCGTCGATGAATGCGGCGTCATTGGCTACGCCAGTCAGCGCCTTGCCGCAATGGCGGGGTACTCCACCGAACAACTACTGGGTCGGAAGATTGAATCCTTGATTCCGCAACGATTTCGGGGAGCCCATC